>Ga0065721_10003570_pt1 | contig 255243 bp, 201 predicted proteins | sample Mesricmetagenome_FD_59108 | JGI IMG/M metagenome (GOLD analysis project Ga0065721, IMG submission 59108) | Mesophilic microbial community from rice straw/compost enrichment Sample: eDNA_1 v2 (version 2) | ecosystem: Engineered > Solid waste > Grass > Composting > Bioreactor | place: USA...
ATCACCGAAACACCTGCACCGGTACTGACCCAGCTTGAGCAGGTATTCTGCGAGATTGACATGCCTACGGTTGCCGACCTGAATACGGACGGTGCCACGGGTACGGTTGTATGGTACAGCGCTGCCACCGGCGGCACGCCGCTTGCTGCGGATGCGGCCCTGACTGCGGGTACCTACTATGCTGCCCAGGTGGGTGACGACTGCGAGAGCGTCGGCCGGACAGCGGTAACGGTGACGATCACCGAAACACCTGCGCCGACGATAGACAACGCAACGCCTGAGTTCTGCGAAACGGATAACATGACGTTGGCAGACCTACAGGTAGTGGGTACTGACGTCAAATGGTATGCTTCGGCAACGTCTACCGAGGTGCTGCCAGCAACTACGGTACTTGAAAACGGCGTGACCTACTACGCTACTCAAATGGGCGATAATTGTGAAAGCGCCGAAAGGTTGGCGGTAACACCTGTGATTAACGATTGCACCGCGTTGTTGTCAATAACCAAAACAGCCGATCAAGATCGCGTAATAGCTGGTGAAAGCACAACGTTTACATTGACGATCACCAACGAAGGCCCAGGCGCTATCCAGAGTGGGGATATCATCAAACTGGGCGAGCGTCCAAGCGAAGGTGTTGTCGTCACCGGCTACGAGGTAACCTCCGGCAACGGAACGATTAACGGAAGTGGTAATTCCGCAACAGTAACGGCAAACGCCCTTATCCCCACGGGAGGTACGATTACGGTGAAAGTGACAGCAACTGTTGATGCAGATGCTCCGGAAACAATTACCAATGGTATCGATGTATGGGGTCCGGATAAAGATCCGGAAATTGATCCGAAAGACGATGAGGACGATACGCCACCGATACCGGTAGACCGTGTGTCTACCTTGGGTATCACCAAAGTGGCAGATGAGGCACGTGTGAAAGCGGGCGAGAGCACCAGCTTCACGCTGACCATCACCAACAACGGTCCTTCCTTTATCCAGGTTGGTAAGGAGATCAGTCTGACTGAACGTCCGGGTGAAGGTGTCACCATCACCGGATACGAAGTGACTGCCGGTGCAGCTACCGTTGCGGGTAGCGGAAATACTGCGATATTGACTACGACGGGTAAGATTGCCGTAGGTGGTACCATTACGGTGAAAGTGACGGCGGACATAGCTGCAAATGCAGGTGAAACCATCACCAACGGTATCACGGTTTGGGGACCAGACAAAGATCCGGAAAACGATCCCGAGGATGATGAGGACGATACCCCACCCATACCGGTAGATCGCGAAGCGGTGTTAAGCATCACGAAGGTAGCTGACCAAGCTCGGGTTAAGGCGGGCGAAAGCACCAGCTTCACGTTGACGATTACCAACGAAGGCCCGGCTGTCATAGCGAGCGGTAAGGTGATCAGCCTGACAGAGCGTCCGGGGCCGGGTGTGACCATCACCGGCTACGAAGTGACCTCGGGTAACGGTACGGCTGCCGGAACAGGCAACTCCGCAACCGTGACCACGAGTGAATCGATTGCCGTAGGTGGTACCATTACGGTGAAAGTGACGGCAAATGTCGCCGCAAATGCAGGTGAGACGATCACGAATGGTATCACGGTTTGGGGACCGGACAAAGATCCGGAAAACGATCCCGAGGATGATGAGGACGATACACCTCCGATCCCTGTAGATCACGAATCTGTGTTGAGCATCACCAAATCGGCGAACGATCAAAGCGTGATCGCGGGTGGAACCACCTCATTTACCGTGACGGTAACTAATAATGGCCCAGCCGTGATCGCTGTAGGCAAAACCATCGCAGTAGAAGAACGTCCGAGTGCAGGACTGGTGATTTCTGGATATGACGTAACTTCTGGCAATGCGACTATTGGTGGAAGCGGAAATAACCGTCAATTGACGACGACAGCAGCCATTGCGGTAGGCGGATCTATTACATTCGACGTTACGGCGAACGTTACGGCAGCGCCGGGCTCGACCATTTCGAACGGCATAGCGGTATGGGGACCGGATAAGAACCCGGGTACGGATGAAGAGGACGATGAGGACGAAACACCTGAGATTCCGGTAGAACGGCCTTACGTGCTCAGTATCGAGAAAGTTGCCGATCAGTCGCTGGTGACTGCCGGACAACCTACCACCTTCACCGTGACGGTAACCAATAACGGGCCGATGGCAATCGAATCCGGTAAGGATATCGCGCTTCGTGAACGTCCAGGAGCGGGTGTGACGATTACAGGCTACGAAGTGGCTTCGGGAGCGGCTACAGTGGTTGGTGCTGGAAACCAGGCTACGATTACCACAACCGGTGTCATTGACGTAGGCTCGACTATCGTGATTAAGATTACGGCTGACGTTGCTACGACCGCAACCGGAACCATTACGAACGGTATCAGCGTGTGGGCACCAGATCGGGATCCGGATACCGACGATCCAGATGACGAGGACGATACAGATCCGATTCCAGTGGATGCGACGTTGGTAATTCCGAATCTGTTTACACCAAACGGCGATGGGTTGAATGACCGGTTTGTGATCAAAAACTTACTGCAATACCAAGGTCGCGAATTGATGGTGATTAACCGGTGGGGTAACCAGGTCTATAAGAGCAACAACTATAATAACGACTGGGATGGAGGTTCGCTCGCTGAGGGTACGTACTATTATATCTTGCGCGTTCGCAACGGAAATAACGGCGAATGGCGGACCTATAAAGGTGCTGTAGCCATCATTAGAGTAACAGGCCGCTAAATAAGATAACCTGCCGGGCAATACGCTCGGCAGGTTCACTAAAGATGCTGATTTGACCACATCCAATAACAGATAAAGACATGAAGAAGTATTATTTTCTATTGCTGACAGTCCTTTTAACCGCTCCCGCGTTTGCCCAACAGGTGGTGCAGTATAGCCAGTATATGTTCAATGGGTTGTATATCAATCCTGCGTACGCCGGTTACCGTGGACCGTTGAACTTCCATACCTATTATCGGTCGCAGTGGACGGGCATGCCGGGTGGTCCGAGTACGCTGGCACTGGCCGCGGATATGAGGACCTCTGGAGACAATGTAGGGCTTGGATTGAATTTGATGAGTGACCGCGTGGGATTGGAAAAGCGGATTTATGCGTATGCTAATTATGCATACCGACTGCGGGTAGGCTGGGATCCTGAGGATCGATTGGCATTTGGTTTAGGGTTGGGGTTTATTCATTCCGGATTTGACAATGCCGGGGCACGTACGCAGGATCCCGAATCTTTGAATATCGAAAATTCGTTCTTGCCCGATGCCCGGTTCGGTGTGTATTATTCTACCAATACATTTTTTGCCGGTGTTGGCGTGGATAATTTGATCTCGCAGCTCATATTTAATGACGACAATGGGAGTACCCGCATTCCGCCGGTTACGCAGTATTACATTACCGGTGGGGGCATTGTTCCGTTGGCTACGGATATCCTGTTGAAACCATCTATCATGATAAAAAATGCAAATAATGCAGCAAACCGAGCTTGGACAACGGATTTGAATGCGGCAGTGATTTTTGCCGAGCAATTTACGTTTGGACTTTCATACCGTACGGCTTTGTCTAACGGAAAACAATTGAGCGAAAGTCTGAAACGGCCGAACTCAATCATAGCCCTCGCCGAATTTGTTGCAGCAGGTCAATTCCGCATTGGTTATTCCTTTGATTATGCACTCAATCGAATTAATAACCAGGTGGGAGGAACTCATGAAATATCGTTGGGGTATTCGCTGAATAGAGGAACGCAGCGCGTACGTACACCGCGGTACTTCTAATTTCGGGACATTTATTAATCCATGCTGACACGCTACAAAATAACACCTACCTATGAAATTTTTTAACAATACGGTTGCGCTGGTTTTCGGGCTTTGTTTATTGGCGGTCTTACCCTTACAGGCACAGTATTCCTTGCTGAAATCTGCCGATCGGGAGTTTGACACATTTAACTTTGTGAAAGCCATTGAGCTCTATCAACGGGCTTACGGCGTTAAAGCCGATATTAGAACGGCAGAGCGTCTCGCAGAATCTTATTATCACATCCGGAATTACCGGGAAGCGGAAACTTGGTACGCGCGTTTGGCTAACCACGATGAAGCAAAGATCGATCACATCTTGCAGTATGGTCATGTACTCCGTAATAACTCCAAGTTCAGAGAAGCCAAGGCCCAATACCAACGCGTTGCGTTGAAAGCGGAAGGTGTTATTTCGCAGGAGGAGCTAGCGGTGTTGTATGCTTCTTGTGATTCTGCGGTAGTTTGGTTGGAAAACCCAATCAAGGCGGTCGAGGTGAAAAATCAGAAAAAGTGGAACAGTCCGCAGGCAGAATTCGGCGCTACAAAGGGACCGGATGGTCTATATTTCGCATCGGATCGGTTTGACGGCGCAACCAAGCCGGACGTTATTTACGGTTGGACGGGAAACCCGTATTTGTCTATGTATGTTGCGAAAGAGGAGTCGGTGAACAAGGTAGATGCCAAGTGGGGTGACGGCGCCAATCATTTCGGACCTGCAACGTTTTCCAAACAACGGAATGAAGTCTATTTTGCGGTAACCCGTAACTTAACCCGAGAGGAAAAGCGCAACGCAGGGAAGGACGTAACCGTCAATATCGAAATTTTTTCTAACTCGCTGGATGCTGCAAATTGGGGTGAAGGCGCTGTTCCTTTTCGTTATAACAATATTACCGAATGGTCAGTAGGCGATCCGTTCTTATCCATGTCGGGCGATACACTTTATTTTACGTCCGATATGTCGGGAGGTAAAGGAGGAACCGATATCTATTATGTCGTCCGTCAAGGAGACGGGGCTTGGAGTGATGCGGTCAACTTAGGCGACGCAGTGAATACGCCCGGTGATGAGCGGTTTCCAACGATTGATGGTCAAGGTGACTTCTACTTTTCTTCGGATGGCCATTTGGGTATGGGTGGACTGGATGTGTATCGGTTAGAGAAAAACGGAACCTCGGCAAAGGCAGTCAACTTAGGCTTTCCGTTTAATTCACCTTATGACGACTTTTCCATCCGTTTTGACAAGGAATTGGAAGGATATGTAGCTTCGAACCGGAGCGGCGGTGCCGGAGCAGACGATATCTATTGGTTTAACCTGAATAAGGTAGTGCAAATTGATTTAGAAGGCGGCGTTTACAACGAAAAGACCAAATTGCCAGTATCCGGGGCGAGAGTGACGCTTACGCCAGCCGGGGATGAGCTAAATGCTGTGGTGGTAAGCGCCGGATCGGATGGTAAGTTTACCTTCAATTTAGCGGAAAATACGGATTACACGCTCACTGCTGAACAAACCGGATTCCGGACGTTTACGCCGATGGCTTTTTCCACTTCAGGGATCGATTCCAGTACTACGCTGCAAAAGGATATCTATCTGTCGCCGGTAGAAGAGAAGGAAGTGGTGGTACTCCGCAATATCTATTTCGACTTCGATAAGGCGGATATCCGCCCAGACGCTGCGTTGGAGCTAGATAAGATTGCTGCATTTTTAAATAGTGACCCAAGCGTACGCATTGAACTGAGTGCGCATGCGGATTCTAGGGGATCAGCTGCATATAACATGAAATTGACTCAACGTCGTGCTGATTCGGCAGTGGCCTACCTGGTCAGTAAAGGAATTGCGGCCGACCGTTTGGTTGCCAAGGGATACGGTTTTACAAAATTAGCCAACCATTGCGCCAAAGGGGTCGAATGTACCGAAGAAGAGCATCAGTGGAACAGACGAGTGGAATTTTTCGTAATTGGAAATACCGATTAAGATTAATCCTGTCTTTTACTAATAGTCTTTTTAATACCCTCTTCAGGAGGGTATTTTTTTTGCTTTTCAATGTAAGCGTGTTAGCGCCCATTGTCCGAAATCAGTAAATTTGGTTAATTGGAGTTCGCGTTTATCCGTTGCTATTTCCTTTAGTTTTGCAGCAACCTTTTTTCGGGCGGTAGCTTTCCAAGTATTTCCCCTGCGCTTGGGATCCGCTGCAATGATGTTAAATATCAGTTTTTCGGTTTTATAGGCTTTCCCCTGTTTGCTGAATGCTCTTTTGTACGATCGGATTTCATACTCTATATACCCCATGTCATCCATTTCATAACTGAGAAGAATATGGAGCAAACGGCCGGCCCGGTAAGCAAGATGTTGCGGGGTTTGTTTCGCAGCAGCGATGAGCAAATTCAGCGGTTTCTTCACTTTGTCCCATTGTTGCAGTGTGAAGTGAGTAAGTGCTACGAAAAAGTAATATTCTAATTGCTTTTCGTGACCATTGACTGCTTTTTGTGGATTCCAGTTAGGGGATAAATTCCTTAAAAATTGGGCTGACATCTCGTATTGTTTACATCCGAGGAACTTATTTAACTGATATACCTTTGCGGTCAACGTCGCTACGCTTTTAAAATGTTCGGGATAAGGACGCTCTGACAAGGTTGTCAACTTATCAATAAAAGCGGGCATTTCGTGATAATAGCCAATACTCCGGAGACTGTCAAGGATGCCATCAAGCGCGGATAGATAATCATACGGCGGATAATCCCACATGGGTTCGTTGGCTTCCGTCAATTTGGTAAGCTCGTTGAATATCCGCAATGCCGAGCGGTATTCGCCGGAATGGATAAAAAAGAAGGATTGGAAAAGCAGGTGTAACTTCTGAGGCTCAAACTGATGCTGGCTGCCCCGGGTGGAAAGGCTAAGTTCGCTGAGGATCAAGTCATTTATTTGCTTGTCCTGCTTGCTGTTTTCCGGGCGTTTACCATTGGTAAGCCGGTGGCTGAGAAGTTCGTAGAGGGAATAATGTTCGTGGATCTGCCTGAGCGATTGCAGGGTATGCTTCGCCTTCATCTGTTTATCTACCAGTTGTTGCTCGCTGAGTTGCGGAAATCCCATGTCGGCAAGCGCTGTTAATTCCATTCGGGCGGCTTGGTAAGCCACCGGGTGGTGCTGGCTTGCTGCGGCCAATTTTGAGGCCTTATGAAGCTCTTTGAATGCTCTGACGGGAATGGAACGTTCGAAACAGAGCCTGGCTTTCAGGAGGCATTGGTATTGCTGAAACCATGCATCCTGCTCGATACGAACTTGAACGAGGATATCGGTTAGTATTTTATATAAATAAGCGGCGGTATTTTCCAGCGATTTCGAAGGGTGGGTTTTACGGAATTGCTCTTGCCATGAAGTGGTGTCAGGGGTACTAGTTTGCCCGGCGATCTGTTGGTATAACGCGATGTAGTCTTTATCGCCTTTAGGCTGTGCCGAATGTTGCTGGAAAAGCTTTTTTTCTGCGGCAGAAAGAGATGTAACCAGTTTCTCAAGCTCATAAAATAACATAATCGATAAATTATGTGAATATTATATGTAGTTAACTAATTGATATTTAACTTAATATATTATTTATAGTTGATTTTATCAGTGTTTATAATTCATAAAATTAGGTAAAAATGGCTAATTTATCGTTAATATCTGTGTTACTTTTGACATTGTTATAGACCAGTTACGCATTTTGACCAATTATATGAGCAGTAAAATCATCGTTGTAGGGAGTATGAACATGGATATGGTCGTTAAAACCAGCCATATTCCGCAGCCGGGAGAGACCGTTTTGGGAGGATCTTTTTTTATGAATCCCGGAGGAAAAGGAGCGAACCAAGCTGTTGCCGTTGCCCGGTTAGGAGGGGATGTAACTTTTATAGGCAAAATTGGGGACGATATTTTCGGAAAGCAATCGTCTCAATTATTTGACGAAGAAGGGGTAGACACCAATGGGATTTTGGCTGATGACAATAGTCCTTCCGGTATCGCTTTAATTACGGTCGATGAACGTGGTGAAAATAGTATTGTCGTAGCTCCGGGAGCAAATGCCCATTTGGAGCCTGACGATGTGGAAAAGGTATTGGATAATTATCCCGATAGCAAAATTTTATTGGTTCAGTTGGAAATACCGATGCCAACGGTGGAACATGCAGCTCGCATCGCGCGGGGCAGGGGCATGCAAGTTATTCTTAACCCAGCGCCTGCCAATAGCTTGGTACCGGCTATGTTTAATTTGATTGATATTATTACGCCTAATGTTAACGAGGCGGAAATGTTGTCGGGAATGCAGATTGTAGATATTCCAAGTGCGAAAGCCGCTGCAGAACGTATTCATGCACAGGGTGTCAATCATGTTATTATCACATTGGGAAGGCAAGGGGCCGTGTTGCTGGAAGCCGGCGTGTTCCACCACATTCCGGCTCCTCAGGTGGAAACCGTGGATACCACGGCGGCAGGTGACGTATTCAATGGCGCACTTGCGGTTGCCTTAAGCGAAGGGAAAGCCTTGAAGGATGCGGTTTCGTTCGCTTGCAGGGCGGCTTCAATTGCCGTGACGCGCATGGGCGCACAGTCGTCCATTCCTTTCCGCAACGAGGTGTTGTTGAATAGTATGACATAAAAGTCGTTATAAACCAGTTCCAAAACCATTAAGTTATGTTTATCGTAGAAAGTTATGTATTGGCGGTCGTGTTTTGCTTAATCACGATGCTGTGCTGGGGCTCTTGGGCCAATACGCAGAAGTTGGTACAACACGAATGGCGATTCGAGCTATTCTATTGGGATTACGTTTGGGGAATTTTCCTGCTTGCACTTGTCGGTGCATTTACCATGGGCAGCATGGGTGAATCGGGCAGGTCTTTCCTGGACGATCTGGGGCAGGCAGAAGGTAGCAACATCCGCAGTGCGTTGATCGGTGGTGTGGTATTCAATCTTGCGAATATCTTGTTGACAGCCGCTATCGCGGGGGCAGGAATGGCGGTGGCCTTTCCGGTTGGAATCGGTTTGGCGTTGGTTATCGGTGTGCTGATCAATTACTTGATGTTGAGCAAAGGGAATCCGGTATTGCTCTTCACGGGCGTCGGTCTCGTCACCGCGGCGATCATTCTTAATGCGGTAGCCTACGGAAAACATTCCGGCAGTACGGGCAAAAAAGGCGTGGGAAAATGGATCGCGGTTTCGGTTATCGCCGGCGTGTTGATGTCTACGTTTTATCCGTTTATCGCCGCTGGAATGGATTTGGAGAATTTTGTATCGCCCGCTGCCGGTAAAATGACGCCCTATACCGCGTTTGTGGTGTTTGCATCCGGTATCGTGCTAAGCAATCTGCTGTTCAATACCCTGTTGATGCGCCGGCCGCTCGAAGGCGCCCCCATCAACTACGGCGAATACGTACGGGGACGGCTGGGTATCCATCTGGTGGGCATCCTTGGCGGATGTATCTGGGGAATCGGCAACCTGTTCAACCTCATTGCCGCAGGCAAGGCTGGCCCCGCCATATCGTATGGACTCGGCCAAGGGGCTACGTTAGTAGCTGCCATGTGGGGTGTGTTGATCTGGAAGGAGTTCAAAGGAAGCTCCAAAACCGTGAACGGGCTTGTTGCCGCGATGTTCGTGCTTTTTGTGGTCGGGTTGGGGCTGGTAATTGCAGCGGGCGAATAGTTTTTAATCCGCGGATGCCTGACACCCGCGGACAATAACCAATATGTAATCATTATGCAGAAGCATTCACTTGGCTTATTTTTCATTTTGTTGGCTATAGCCGGCTGTTTCGGCTGTGCCTGTGGCCCGCGTTCGGGGGCTGCGGATAACGGACAGGATTCCGTAGCCATCCCTTTGAAATTGGTAAAGGACGAGGCGGAAGGAACGATTTCCATTTTTAGGGAGGATGGCGATACGCCTATTCTTGTACAGCATGCCAAAGCCGATTTCAGGCCATACATCCACCCCATCGTTGCGCCAGATGGCGACGGGGTATTGACCGAGTACAGTCCGGGTCATCACAAACACCAGACGGGGTTATATTGGGGATTTACGCGGGTCAACGGCAGGGATTATTTCCACAACCCGCAGGGCGATTATTGGAAGAAAGCGGCATTGAACACCTTGGAAGAACAGGGGGACGCGGTCAAGTGGCAGACCATTTATCAACTGTTGGATGAACAGGGAACGCCCGTAATGCAGGAAACCCAAAATTGGTCGCTGCAATTCATCGACGGCCAATATCTACTGGATCTGGAGTGGAAAGGTGAAGCGTTGAAAGACCTGTCAATCGGCAAATACGATTATGGAGGCCTTTTCCTGCGCATGCCATGGCGGGAGGGTATCGAAGGGGAAATCGTCAACGCGGCTCGAAGCAAAAATGAATACGCCGAAGGCCAAGCGGCGATGTGGGCTGATGTCGGTATGAAAATAGACGGGCGGAGCGATTGGGCACACGTATCCATTTTTGACCATCCTGAAAACCCCGGGTTCCCCAACAAATGGCGTGTAGATACTCAGCTTGGCCTGGGGCCAGCGTACACCCGCGATAACGACTGGAATTGGCATAAGGGGCAGACCCAAACCATCAAGCATCGCTTGGTTATACATACCGGCGAGCTGAACGAGATGGCGGTAAACGAAGCGTGGACTCAATTTGCCGGGCGGAATGGGGAATACAGCATGACCGAGCTGTGGTCGTTGGCGCAAGCGGAAGGGCGGAACGCCAAGTTCTTAACGCCGAAAGAAGCGGTTGATGCCATGACCGTGAAAGCGGGATACGAAGTGAACGTGTGGGCTGCGGAGCCGATGATGACCCAGCCCATGGCCTTCTGCTGGGATGACAAGGGGCGTCTTTGGGTAGCTGAGAACAAGGACTATGAGTCGCGCGGGCACGGCTTTTCCAATGCGGGGACCAGTCGCATTCTGATTCTGGAGGACACCGACGGCGACGGTGTGGCAGATAGCCAGCAGGTATTCATGGAAGGGTTGGCTTTTCCAGCAGCCATCGCGGTCGGATTTGACGGACTTTTCGTGGGGGCGCCGCCCAACCTCCTTTTTGTGCCGGATAAGGATGGCAACGACAAGGCCGATATGGAAGACGTCGAGATTTTGCTTACCGGATGGGGTATACGCGACCGGCACGAAACGTTAAACAGCCTGCATTGGGGACCCGACGGCTGGCTTTATGGGCTGCAGGGGTTTGCGACGCCTTCCAAAATCCGGAAACCCAACGGGGATGCCAAGCTTTATTTTCACAACGACGAATTTCCGGAAGATCTGCTCGAAGCGGATGGTGTGGATATCAATGGGGGGGTGTGGCGTTACCATCCGGTTAAGCACCGGTTTGAGGTGGTGGCCCATGGGTTCAGCAATCCCTGGGGCATCGACTACGATGCGAAAGGCCAGCTGTTCATGACGGCGTGCGTGATTCCCCATTTGTGGCACGTGATTCCGGGGGGTATTTACCACCGGCAGGGCGGACAGCATTTCAATCCCTACGTGTACGAGGACATCAAAACAATCGCCGACCACCGGCATAGCTCCGCCCATGGTGGCGCCCGGATCTATCAGTCGGACGCCTTTCCCAAAGAAGAACACGGCCGGATTTTCATGGCCAATATTCACGAACACGCGGTGTTGTCGGATATCCTGGAGCCGAAAGGCTCGGGCTATGTGGGCGTGCATGGCGACGATTTTATGAGGGCTAACAATGCCCAATGGGTCGGATTCAGCATGGAAATCGGTCCGGAAGGCGGGCTATATGTCCTGGATTGGCACGACGCAGATATCTGCGGTCAGGATGTGCTGAATTCCGAAACCGGTCGGATTTTTCGAATCATGCCTTCCAAATCGTCGGCAAAGGACTTTCCAGGGCGATATGCCGACTTAAATACGCTGACCGATGAGCAGCTCGTCGAACTGCAGACCAACGCCAGCGATTGGCATGCCCGGAGGGCCAGGGGCATCCTGCACAAGCGGGCCACCGGCGGAAAGCTTCAGGCAAATACCCATTCGCAACTGAAAGCGATCTTTGATAAAGAAAAAAATCCCGATTGGCGATTGCGGGCGATGTGGAGTTTGCACATCACCGGCGGCCTGACGCCCGAAGACCTGCAGGAGTCGTTGGACGACAAAGACCCTTATATCCGCGCCTGGGCCATCCAACTGCTGTGCGAAGACCGATCGCCGTCGGCAGGAGCGCTGGCCAAATTCCGGTCGATGGCGCAACATGACCGCTCACCGGTGGTTCGTCTCTACCTGGCCGCTGCATTGCAACGGATAGCCAACGACGAAAAATGGGCAATTGCCATCAACCTCCTCCAGAAAAAAGAAGACGGGCAAGACCACAATCTGCCCAAGATGATTTGGTATGGCATCGAACCGTTGATAGCGGAAAATCCCAGCAGGTTTTTAGCGCTCGGCGGCGTTTCCCGCATACCCATGGTGACGCAATACGTTGCGAGAAGGGCCGTGGATGGCGACGAACTGCAACGGCTGGTGGCTTTGATCGGAATGCAACGAGGCAATACGGAAGACTTGCTGGTCGGCATGCTCAGTGGGATGGAAGGAAGGACCGACTTGAAGATGCCCGCCAACTGGAAGGCGGCTTCGGAGAAATTGCAGCAAGGCAAAGGTAGCGTAGGCGAACTCGCCACGAGGATTTCCGGGCTGTTCGGCGACCGGGAAGCGACCCAGCGGGCATTTGCGTTGCTCAAGGACGAGCAGAAGCCGATCAGCGAGCGCAGGAAGGCCCTCCAGATGCTGGCCGCGCAACAACAACCGCAGCTCACCGCTGAGTTGCCGCAGCTCCTGCAAGAACCGGCAATGCGAAGCGAAGCGATCCGCGCCGTTGCCGCTTTTGATAACGAACCGCTCGGTACGCGCTTAATTGAGGGGTACCATAGTTTTTCGCCAGCCGAAAAGACGGAGGCAATACAAACGCTTTCCTCCCGTACGCGGTATGGCAACCTGCTGATGGCCGAGATCAAAGCCGGGCGGATTCCAAAGAAAGAAGTGCCCGCCAATGTGGCCAGGCAATTGCTGCGCGTGGTGGGAAGTGGGTTCATCGAGGTGTGGGGGCCGATTGAAACGGTAGCCAGTGATCAGGCCGCCTATGAGAAGTATCGGAAAATGCTTAGCCCCGAAGCATTGGCCAAAGCAGATGTAAAGCGCGGAAAAACCTTGTTTCAACAAACCTGCGGCAGCTGCCACAAGATGTACGGCGAGGGTGGCGTAATGGGGCCTGACCTTACCGGATCGAACCGACGGGATGTGGATTATATCCTATTAAATGTGCTCGAACCGAGTGCCGAAATCCAGGACGATTATAAAATGGTGGTTATCAATACGCGCGATGGACGAACCTACTCAGGCAATGTGGTGAGCGAAGACCAGCGGCAACTGTCGCTCCGGGTGGTCGGGCAAGAGGAGCCCGTATTGATTAACAAATCGACCATTCAATCCCGGGAGACAGCGGCTGTCTCCATGATGCCCCCAGGGCTCTTCGAACACCTGGGCGACCGGGATGTCGTAGATATCATCGCCTATTTGAAAACGGATGAACAAATAATTTAGCGCATTCATGATGTTGAGACAAATATTAACTAAAAATATAAATCATGAAGAAAATGAAATTATTGATTTGTGTGTTGGCGTGTCTCGGTATGAATGCCAATGCCCAGGATTATGCTGGCCGCGTGAAACCACACTTGAAAAAAATTCCACTTTCCGTACTGAAAGACAAAATCAAAGGTGGTTGGGCGGGCCAAACCATTGGCGTGGCTTTTGGAGGCCCTACCGAATTCCGGTATAACGGCACGTTCATACAAGACTATCAGACAATTCCGTGGTACGAAGGATATGTTAAGAAATGGATGGATGAGTTTCCGGGGCTGTTTGACGATATTTACATGGATCTCACATTCGTTGAGGTGTTTGAGCGCGTAGGCTTGGACGCACCGGTAGACTCCTTTGCCAATGCCTTCGCCAATGCTGGCTATATGCTGTGGCATGCAAACCAAGCGGCTCGCTATAATATCCTTAATGGAATCAAGGCGCCGGAATCCGGCCATTGGCTGAATAATCCGCACGCAGATGACATAGACTATCAAATCGAATCCGATTTTGCTGGATTGATGAATCCGGGAATGCCGAATTCGGCATCGGACGTCAGTGACAAAATAGGGCACATCATGAATTATGGAGATGGCTGGTATGGCGGAGTCTATGTGGGGACCATGTATTCGTTAGCTTTTGTGTCGGATGATATTCATGATGTAGTCAGCGAAGCGTTGAAGACAATCCCGAAAGAAAGTGATTTCTATAAATGTATAAACGATGTCATTTTGTGGCATAAGCAATATCCCGACGACTGGAAGCAGGCGTGGTTTGAGCTCCAGAAAAAATGGACCGAAGAAGTAGGATGCCCCGATGGCGTGTTCACACCTTTTGATATCGATGCGAAGATCAATGCCGCGTATATCGTGTTGGGCTTACTTTATGGTAACGGCGATTATACAAAGACACTGGAAATATCGACACGTGCGGGACAGGATTCGGATTGCAATCCGTCCAGCGCGGGAGGCATCTTAGGCACGATGATCGGCTATGACAGTATACCGAAGTATTGGAAGAAGGGGCTGGCCGGAGTGGAAGATATAAACTTCCAATATACGGATATGTCCCTGAATAAAGTTTATGAGATCGGCTATCGGCATGCGTTGGAGATGATTAAGCGAAACGGCGGCCAGGTTGACGGACAGGACGCGACCGTTGCTGTGCAGACACCGAAGGCAGTGCGGTTTGAAAAAAGCTTCGACGGACTTTACCCTCTGGAAGTTGTCGCGGTTAACCAAAATTTGGAATCCGAATATATCTTTGAATTTGAAGGAACCGGCGTGGTGTTAAAAGGAGGCGCTCATAAGGAAAGCAATACATTGCCGGATCATACATTTGAATTGGAACTGCTTATCGATGGCCAGAAAGTTGAGCAATTCCGGATGCCAACTAATTATACGACGAGAAAACATGAAATTTTCTGGAGGTACCAGTTGCCGAAAGGAAAACATACGGTGAAGGTCGTAATCGCAAATCCCAAGCAAGGCTATTGGATACGCGCAAATGATTACATCGTTTATTCGGACACACCCGTCAATGGTGTACTCAAGCATGCTACTCCTCATTCCGAAAAATAGCTAATAATAAACAACAAATCAACAACGCAACGAATGGGTTTAACTTAATTCATTGGAGAATGGTACGTTATTTTGCATGGTATTACAGCCGCATCAGGCTGATAAGCCACACATTGTTCAGTCTATTCCTGACAATCAAACGGATGTCACTGATGGTTATCGTCATGACGAATTTCAACTTGATGGCAATGGCTAACGTCTCGGATCCGGCGCTGACGACCACTTTGCACGGGCGCTCTTTCGCAGGTGAGCGGACCAGCCAACAGCAGGTGACGGGGAAGGTCGTTGACCCGGAAGGCAATCCGTTGCAGGGAGTGACCGTCACCGTAAAGGGAAAGGCCGCGGCTGCGAAAACCGATTTCGACGGTGCATTTTCCATAGCCGCCCAACGAGGTGACGTGTTGGAGCTCTCATTTATCGGTATGAAACCTCAGGAAGTTTTGGTAGAAAGTGACGAAACATTGGCCATTACCATGGAGGGTGATGCTGTTGGAATCGACGAGGTGGTGGTCATTGGGTATGGCGTCCAGAAAAAGGTAAGTATCACCAATGCCGTAAGCAGTATTGGTTCGGAGGAGATTTCAGCGCGAAATTCGACCAACGTAACCCAAGCACTGCAGGGCAAACTCCCTGGCTTGACCATTGTCGACCGGGGAGGTGCTCCCGGCAGTGAGAGCCTAACCGCCCGGATCAGGGGGGTGACCTCGTTAAACGACAATAATCCGTTGGTATTAATAGACGGGGTCCCCGGTAGCTTATCCCGGATTAATCCGGCGGATATCGAGTCGGTATCAGTGCTGAAAGACGCCGCTTCGACAGCAATTTACGGTTCTCGCGCGTCGGCCGGTGTTATCCTGGTAACCACCAAGGCACCCAGCGATGGAAAATTGGCGATCTCGTACGATGGTTATTTTGGACTGGCTCGGTCAAACAATATTCCCAAACATATGGATGCTGTGACGTATATGAAGCAGCAAAATGAAGCATATCAGAATACGTATGGCTATGCGTTCTATACCGATGAGGAAATCCAGAGCTGGCCGCAAAACCATGCCGACGATCCCGAAGGCCACCCGGAACCCAATGTATGGTGGAAGGCCATGTTTCGAACCGCTCCCCAGCAAAGCCATACGCTTACATTGAGCGGCGGAGACCGGGATAAGATCACGAATCGGATTTCGTTTAGGTATCTCGACGAAGACGGTATCTTGCCAAATTATGGGTTTACGATTTCGGAGATCCGTGCAAAAAATGACTTCAAGCTGAGTGACCGATTGACGCTCGCCTCAAATATCAACGTTCGCCTCACGGAACGCAATGCGCCTTACAACGAATGGGAATCTTATAATCGCATGTGGCAAAACAGCCAGTGGGGCGTTCCATACTATAGCGACGGGTCGTACGGACTTTCTGTCGATAGCTACAGCCCGCTGATCAACCTGAACGAAATGGGGACGTCAGAAAACAAGGGAACCTATATGGTGGGGATATTTAAGGCGACTTATAACCTTCTCGATGGGTTGAATATAAGCGGTCAATATTCCACTCAGTACAACATGGAAGACCGGAAGACCTTTAACAACAAATATGAATTTACGGACAAGCTGCATCCCGAGCGAAGAACGTTTAACACGATCAACCGGATGAGTGATAATCGGTATAAGTCGAAAGAGGATATGCTGGATTTGCAATTAACCTACAATAAAACGTTCGATAAACATACGCTGAGCGGTATTCTAGGCTATTCTGAGATCCACTTTATCGATAATTGGGGTGAGGGCTATCGGCAAAATTTTTATAATAATCAGCTGCAAGCCCTCTCATTAGGTGCGGACGATGCTACGCAATCGGCTGCAGGCGGAAATTCGGAATGGGGGTTGCGCTCGTACTTCGCGCGTGTGAATTACGATTACGATTCAAGATACTTGTTTGAAGCCAATGCCAGGTACGATGGTTCCTCCCGTTTTGCGGATGGCTATCGGTATGGTTTTTTCCCGTCTTTCTCAATGGGCTGGCGGATGTCGAGCGAGGACTTCTGGGAGCCACTAAAACCGGTGGTCAACGAATTTAAATTAAGAGGCTCATGGGGAGAGGTAGGAAGCCAGCAGGTAGGGCTGTATTCGTTTATGCCGACTTACAATCAAATGACTTATGTTTTCAACGAAACACTGGTGCCGGGTTACCGGCAGGTGAATCTGGCGAACGAACATATATCATGGGAGACGACAGCCCAGCTGAATTTCGGGGTGGATGCGTACTTGTTTGATAATTTGCTGAACTTTTCGGTTGATTATTACAAAAAGACCACCCGGGATATCCTTCTTCTCGTCCCGATCCCCTCGGTTGTTGGCCTTGCGCCGACGAATCAGAACGCGGGACGCGTTGAAAACCGGGGTGTGGAATTTTTGGTACAGGCGCATAAGACATTGGGGGACTTTGGTGTCGATTTAGGTTTTAATGTGAACTACAATCGAAATAAGGTGCTGGACCTGGCCGGTACGGGACCCCACATCTCGGCTTTTGGCAACAGCGATTACCGGACCATCACCGTTGAAGGGCAGCCCATCAATTCCTATTACGGCTTCACCACGGATGGTTTCTTTAAGGACCAGGCGGACGTCGATAGCTACGCGAAATGGGATGGCTCTGTAGGCCCGGGTGATATCAAGTATGTCGACCAAAATAACGACGGCCAATTGACCCCCGACGACTTCGTGATATTCGGGAAAGAAATGCCCGATTGGACGTTTTCTTCGAACATGGCCGTATCATGGAAAAATTTACGGCTGGACCTTTTTTGGCAAGGCGTATCAGGTTCGGAAAAAATCATGACAGGCGCCATCATGGAGCATGGTATCTGGGGAGGATTCACCCACGAGATTTATTCCGATTACTGGACGCCCGCGAATGTGGATGCCCAGTATCCGAGGCCAACCAAATATACGATGAAAAACGCGCAGATTTCAGATTTCTGGATGGTGGACGGCAACTACCTGCGATTAAAAAACATCAGGCTGTCCTACGAATTACCGTTAAAATGGATGGAGCGAATCAATGTTGGCGGAATCAATGTGTACGCGTCGGCAACCAATCTGCTGACCTTCTCCGAACTCAATAAATACAATATTGACCCAGAAATGGAGGGCCGAGGCCAGGAATCAAGTTTTCCACAGACATCGGTGACAACGTTCGGAATGAATATAAACTTTTAAATCGAGCAACAATGAAAACATATAAGGCATTTTTTATTTGTTGTCTGATATTAACGACAACGTCGTGTAGCAAGGACTTGTTAAATACGGTTCCCAAAGATCGACTGGCGAGCGAACTGTTCTGGAAAACGGAAGAGGATGCGATTTATGCCGCGAATGGTATCTATTCGATTTTGGGTAACCAATGGCGGTACGCTTCCATGGACGCATTTACCGATATGGGTCATTTCATTTTGCAATGGCGGGCCGAATCCGAGGTGGAGAAACACACCTTCGATGCCAGCAATAACGTCATTGCGAGCGAATGGAGTTACTACTATTCCATCGCGCGTGCATCGAACAATTTCCTTGAGAATGTTGATTTGATAACGGAAATGGACGAGGGGCTACGTAGCCGGTTGAAGGCGGAGGCGCGCGTTTTGCGTGCCTTTTCATACATTAACCTGGTGATGCTATATGGGCCGGTACCGCTCGTAACAACGGGTGTGGATGTAGAAGAGGCCAAGTCGCTGACCCGGACGCCTGAGACTGAAATCTGGGATTTCGTGGCGTCGGAGCTTACGTCCGCCGCAGCGGACCTGCCGCCGGTTCAGGACGAGCGCGGGCGGATCACGAGCGGCGCAGCGTTGGGCTTAAAGGCCCGGGCCATGCTGTACGCAGGTCGCTATAGTGAAGCGCGAACAGCAGCGAAAGCCGTTATGGACCTTGGCGTACATGCCTTGCATGATTCCTATAAGGAGTTGTTTGACTATGCCGGCGAAAATTCGTCTGAAATCATGTTTGCCAGGCAGCAAGCCAAAAACATACAACCGCATGCCATGTTTGCGTTTTTTACCGCCAATAGCCTCTTTTCACAGCAATGCCAGGTGGTTCCAACGAAAGCGCTGGTTGACGCCTATCTCATGAAGTCGACCGGGTTGCCCATAGACGATCCGGCCAGCGGATTTGACCGGGCGAATCCCTACGCAGATCGAGACCCTCGACTATACCACACGGTATATGTGAACGGCGATCTGTTGCCTAACGGGAGGGCGCTAAATACTTTGCCCGGAAGCGGTACAGGCGATGACATTACCATATCGGCCGAAAACGTAACACCAACGGGTTGGTATTTCAAAAAGTACGTAAGCGAGCAAGATTTCGGAGACCCCTGGAACTGTGGCGTCAATCTGATTTACCTGCGTTATGCCGAAGTATTATTGACATACGCTGAAGCCAGCATTGAACTGGGCGAGATCGACCCGTCCGTGTTGGATGCATTAAACGAGATACGTGGGCGGAAAGACGTGGCCATGCCGGCGATTACCACTACAAATCAAACGGATTTAAGGGAGTTAGTTCGGCGGGAACGAATGGTCGAATTGGCGATGGAAGGACACCGGCTGTTTGACATCAGACGATGGGGAATCGGGGAAAATACCATCCGCGGTACGGTTAAAGGGATGACCTATGAAAGCGCCAGCAAGCCTGGTAACTACGTCACGGTCGAGTTGTCGGGTTATGTGAAGGAATTTAACGCCGACAAACACTATTTGTGGCCCATCCCATTTAGGGAATTGAATTTAAACAAGAATCTAACGCAAAACCCTGGATTTTAGTAATCCGTTGGGTCCTGCTACAAAGAGCAATTAAAAATCAATAATTTATCTATGTTTGTGCTTGTTTTCATTTGGACGAATACGCAAGGAATTTTACGATGAGCTATTTACGAATTTTGTTTTTTAGCGTTTTGTTGACGCAAGGATGCAATGATGAAAAGCCGGCGATGAGCGCTACCGGGAATATTCCCAAAATCCTTTTCGATACCGATATGGGTCCTGACTATGACGACATAGGAGCCATTGCGGTATTGCATGCGCTTGCTGATAGTGGGGAGTGCGAAGTACTGGCTACAGTCGCCAGCGATGCACATCCATCTATTGCACCGACCATCGAGGTTTTCAATCGTTACTTTGGACGGGATAGTCTGCCGGTTGGTGCTGCAGTTCAAGGCGCGCCTGATTTTACCGCTCAAAATGGATGGAACGACACGCTTATCAATAATTTTGCACCGGATGTGCGCACAAAGCGGTATCCGAGTGCGGTTGATGTATACCGCCGGGTACTCGCTGCCCAGCCAGACAATTCCGTAACCATCGTAACTGTTGGTTTTTTGTCCAATATCAGTGCATTATTGGATTCACAGCCCGACGAACATTCTAAATTGAACGGGATAGATCTCGTAAAGGCCAAGGTGAAGCAACTTGTGGCTATGGCAGGTGCATTCCCTGAAGGTGTTGAATTCAATGTCGTTCAACATCCGCAGGCTTCCCTAAATGCGATCAGGAAGTGGCCCAAGCCTATATTGTTCAGCGGTTTTGAGATCGGCGTCAAAATTTTTACGGGAGGTAAGGTTGCCCAACAAGGCGAGAATAATCCGGTGAGTAAAGGATATGCTTATAACTTTAAGACTTACACCAAAGATGGTGAAGCCAGCCGAAATTCATGGGATCAAACCGCGGTATTGGTTGCCGTACGCAATCCTGAAGATTACTTTTACGTAAATGGCCCCGGGAAGTTTGTCGTGAGCGAGGATGGTTCGAACGCCTGGGACCCGACAGTCGATGCAGGTCACTATTTCATTAGTCATAAATACCCGTATTCGCATATTGCCGACGTCATTGAAGGATTGATGTTGCAAGCTTTGCGTCGATAGTACTTTTATAAGCTAATATACTATCAGAATAAGCTAACAAATTGGTGGAAAGCCATCAAATTGTTAGCTTATTTTGTCTTAACTTTTTTAAAAACGTATATCCAATTATCTAACCATGAATTGAAAATACAGATGACAGACGAGCGAGAGAACGAATCTCCTGCCTTATTGGAATGGGCAGAAGTTGAAGAATATATTCAACGTGCGAGCGATGCGTTTGAATCATACAGACAATATCCGGTGCCGCAACGTATGGATTTTTTACGGCAGATCGGCCGTGAAATTGATGCCATCCGAACCGATTTGATTGAAGTCAGTCAACGGGAGACGCATCTTCCCGAGGGGCGTCTTCGAGGGGAGATTGATCGGACGATCAATCAAATCAATTTGTTTGCCGGAGTATTAGCGGAAGGATCATGGGTAAATGCGATTATTGATACCGCTGATCCGCAACGCACGCCGATTCCCAAACCGGACATACGGCAGATGCAATTGCCCATCGGTCCGGTCTGTGTGTATGGGGCAAGCAATTTCCCGTTTGCTTTCTCAGTGGCCGGGGGTGATACGATATCGGCTTTGGCCGCAGGGTGTCCCGTCTTGTACAAAGTGCACGAAGGCCATCCGCAGACGTCGTTGCTGGTAGGTGGCTGCATCGAAAGGGCCGCTCGCCAAACGGGTATGCCCATCGGCGTATTCACTTTGTTGATGGTCGCAAGGGATGTAGGTATACAGGTGGTTACCCATCCGTTGATCACGGCGGTTGCGTTTACAGGCTCCTTTGCCGGGGGTAAGGCACTGTACGACGCAGCGGCAAAGAGATCGGTGCCGATCCCGGTTTACGCAGAAATGGGAAGTATCAACCCGGTTTTTTTGCTGCCTGATCGATTGAAGCTTCATGTGGAGGCAACCGCCACAGGTTTGGTGGCGTCCAATACTTTGGGGGCAGGGCAGTTTTGCACCAATCCGGGATTGATGGTCCTGCTGCAATCGCCCGACACGGAACATTTTCTGTCGCTTTATGGTAAGCAGTTGGCGGAGCAGACCTGCCATGCCATGTTAACACCGGGCATCTACCGGGCGTACACAATGGGTGTAGAGCGTTTGAAATCCATGGGCACACTTAGCCTTTTGGGTGAAGGTAAAAAATCGGAGTTGGCTGAAGTCGCCGTTCCGGTAGCCTTCCGTGTTAGCGGGAGCGATTTTCTTCGAGATAAAACACTGCGGGAAGAGTATTTTGGGCCGGCATCCATCCACGTCGTTGCCGATGATGAAGCGCAATTGGTAGAAATTGCAAATGTATTGGACGGGCAGCTAACTGTTGGAGTTTGGTGTACGGATGTGGATATCGATTCATTCCGCGTCTTATTTCGGGTATTGGAACATAAGGCGGGTAGACTGGTCATCAACGGAGCGCCCACAGGCGTGGAAGTATGTCATGCCATGGTTCACGGCGGACCTTTCCCTGCTACGACAGATGCCCGGAGCACGTCGGTGGGTACCCAGGCCATCTACCGTTTTACACGGCCGGTGAGTTACCAGAACTATCCCGATCGCTTATTGCCCATCGAATTAAGGAATGACAACCAGCCGGGCATTTGGCGGAAAGTAGACGGCGAGCTGACCCGAAAGTCGATCTAAAGCAAAAGGCAATGGCAATAGGATGGCTGCGGATAACCGGCATAACAACGTAGAGGTGAAGGGATAGAAGTGGGAAGCGAGCGGATTCGCTTGCCGGACACGTCCTGACCAAGCGTAGGTATGACCACGGATAACCAATGGATTTATTGAAGGAGGCCAATAAAGACTAAAAATAGATGAAGTTGTACAAAACTACACGAGGTGTTCTGCTCGACAAAGCGGGTGGCTACTATCGAATTGATCAAGATTGGGATCAACTTATTAATCGGGACCAGCTGTACAAATATCTTCAGGAACAGTTAAAATCGATGCCGATAGTGGAAGAGCAAGAAGCAGAAAGCTGGATTGCCAGTGAGTTATTGCCGCCGATTGGAAATCAGGAAGTGTGGGCTGCCGGGGTAACTTATTTCAGGAGTATGGAAGCGCGTATGGAAGAGGCTAAAGATTCTGGTGGTGCCGATTTGTATGACAAGGTGTATCATGCTGATCGACCTGAATTGTTTTTCAAAGCGTTGCCGCATCGGGTCGTCGGCCATGGGCAGACGGTTAGTATCCGCAAGGATTCTGCATGGGATGTACCTGAACCGGAACTCACCCTTTTCATCAATTCATGGGGAAGCATCCAAGGGTATACCATAGGAAACGATATGAGTTCGCGTAGTATTGAAGGAGAGAACGCGCTTTATCTACCGCAAGCAAAAATATACGACCGAAGCGCCGCATTGGGTCCGTGTCTGTATGTGCCGGAACTGCTCATCGACCCCGAGACGATTATCGCCATGCAGATCTCAAGGGCAGGCAAAGTGCTGTTCAATGAATCCGTTCCGATCAATCGAATAAAACGCCCCTTGGAAGAGTTAGCGGCCTACCTGTACCGCGAATGCCAATTTATATACGGAAGCTACCTGATGACGGGTACTTGCCTCGTTCCGCCTGCTAATTTTACACTGACGCCAGGCGACGAAGTCGATATTACCATCGATTCGATCGGTACGTTACATAATACCGTAGGGTACAATTGAAGACGTGCGGTGTAAGCCCTCATGTACCGAAGTGGTAAGTAGTAAACCCAAGCGTCATTGCGCTAACTACTGACCTTTTCTTTTCCATAAATTGATCAATTAGGACAAAAAACAGTTAGAATAGGATAGGAAATGAGTGGCTTGCCGCAGAGCGTGTCTCTATCTTTGTTAGATATTATTGCCTTAGTTAGCGAAAAGAGCATGCGAGTACTTTTGTTATCTTCCTTTATGGCGGTATACCTTACGCCGGTATATGCGCAGCGGCCGGTACCATCGGAAAAAGCAGAAAAGACGATTACGTTATTTGATGGGAAGACCTTGGACGGCTGGAAGCCGATTGATCCTGATGACGCGAAATATTGGCAGGCAAAGGATAGCCTGATTGTCGGGGGAGATGGAGTCAACCCAGTGCCTAAAAATACGTATCTGCGAACTGTCGATGAATACGGTGATTTTGAGCTTAGTTGTCTTTTCCGCCTTTCGGGTGATCCCGGAACGGGATTTATCAACAGTGGTATCCAATACCGTTCCAAGGTGGTCGACAAGGATATCATTGGGTATCAGGCAGACATCGGGGATGGGCATTGGGGGGATATTTACGATGAGCACCGCCGCGGTTTGTTGGTTCAAGGCAATTTGCGCACGGTTTGGCATCTACTTAAAAGGGACGGATGGAATAGCTACACCGTGCGGGTCCGTGGCAACCGTCACGAACTTTACATCAATGGAGTCAAAACGTGTGACTATACAGAAAAGGACCCAACGATTCCACTTAGCGGCGTAATAGCGTTCCAACTCCATAGCGGCGGAACTGCAAAAATCGAAATTCGAGATGTAACCCTTACACCCCTTAACTGAATACAGACATGTTACTGAATAAAGGCATGTTGCGCCCCACGTTTTTAACCTACAAATTCTTTAGATACCATTTTATGCAGTCGCGCCTATTTGTTATTCGCTTTGTTTACGTAGTTGTTGCGGTATTCCTCGTGTGTTGTACGGGCGACACCGATTCGGTTGATTCGCAGCAAATTGACCGAGAATATGTGTTAAATGCCAAGATGGTTGGCTATACGGGGGTAGGTGGCGATATCGACGGGCAGCACAATCCAATATTGCGTGCAAAGAAAGGTGAGCGGGTAAAGATTTCGTTGATCAACGGAGAGCTCATGGCCCACGATATCACGTTTGAAAAGCAATCGGATATAAAAAGCGAGACAATGCTCGAACAGGGAGATACCACCAGTATTATCTTCATAGCAATGGAAGACGATACCTATTATTGTAGTTTACCCAATCATAAGCAATCGATGCACGGCGACTTTAAAATTGTTGACCAGATTGAAACGGTAACTGCAACGGACGATAACTGGGGCAGCTCGCCACGCAACGCCGATGGGAAGCCATTGAATTTCGGATTTGAACGCGCAAGTTTACAAGATTGGAAAGCCACCGGCGATGCATTCGGCCCGAATGCGGTAGCGTTTGACCCCGGACCTTGGTATCCGGACAGCGTGGTGCTGAAACAAGCGGGCGACTACTATATAACCAGTGGAGGCACGTTGAATTATAAAGCAAAAGGAACACTTACTTCAACGTCGTTTAACGTAACACACCCGTGGGCTTCCTTCCGGATTACCGGTGGGGCGATGGAAGGGTTACGTGTTGAGTTGGTGGACGCGAAAACAGATACGGTTATTTTTAAGATTTCGGGCTATATAAACGATAATAATCTAGGCAATCCCGAACATGCTGCGTTCCGGCCCGTGGTAGTGGATATGACGCCGCATAGAAACAAAGAGATATACATCCGTGTGGTCGATGAAGAGACCGGTACGATGCCTGAAATTCCGTACGTCGCAGATAATCCATGGGCACATATTTCATTCGACGATTTCCGCTTTCATAGCAAGCGGCCTACGTACGCTAACGAATTGCGGCCGGATGATGTGATTATCCTGCCCCCTCGTGATCCCGTGCCGCATGCCGGACTTTCCGGGAAGGAAGCGGCTGAGGCAATGGATGTGCCCGAAGGATTCAAAATTACCCTTGCAGCTGCGGAACCGGATGTTGTACGGCCGATCGCATTTACATTGGATGATCGCGGACGCCTATGGGTAGTAGAGGCCCACACATACCCCGTCAGGGCCGCGGAAGGCCAAGGCAAGGACCGCATTTTGATTTTTGAAGATACAGATGGCGATGGTACGCTGGATAGCCGGAAAGTCTTTATGGAACAGCTCAACTTGGTAAGTGGCATTGCGTTGGGATTCGGCGGCGTTTGGGTAGGTGCTGCTCCCAACTTGTTGTACATCCCGATCGACCAGGAAAAAGATTTGCCTGCGGGCGAGCCTCAGGTGATGCTCGACGGATTCGGTTACGAAGATACCCACGAAGTGTTAAACACGTTCAGATGGGGACCGGATGGCTGGCTCTATGGTACACATGGTGTTTTTACCCACTCGAACGTGGGCAAACCGGGTACGCCTGACAATGAGCGCATCCAACTCAATGCGGGCGTATGGCGTTACCACCCTACAAAACATGAGTTTGAAGTATTTGCCCATGGAACGAGCAACCCCTGGGGAATCGATTTTAACGACTACGGTCATGCATTCGCTACGGTTTGCGTGATTCCTCATTTGTACCACATCGTTCCTGGTGGAAGGTATCTTCGACAGGCCGGTGCGCATTTTAACCCTTATACGTACGAGGATATCAAGACCATAGCCGATCACGTTCACTGGTTGGGGGATCAGGGACCGCATGCGGGTAATTTCCGGTCCGCCGCAGCCGGTGGAGGCCATGCGCATGCGGGAGCGATGTTTTACCTGGGTAACAAGCATTGGGGGATCGATCGGAATGCGATTTTTATGAACAACATCAATGGCTTCCGTGTCAATATGGATATAACCGAACGATCGGGGTCAGGATACGTAGCCCATCACGGCAAAGATTTTATCCTGAATAACGATTTTTGGTCGCAATGGTTGAATTTCCAGATTGCCCCCAGCGGATCGGTGTATGTGAATGATTGGTACGACAAAAATCAATGCCATAGTCCCAATCCCGATGTGCACGACAAGACATTGGGACGTATTTTCAAAATCTCCCACGAAAAGGATCAATGGGTTACCGTGGATTTAGGGAAGAAGACCAATGCGGAACTGGTAGCTTACCAACTTCATGAGAATGAGTTTTACGTGGTGCACAGCCGCCGATTGCTGCAGGAACGGGGAGGCAATGCCGAAGTCCATGCAGGCTTATGGAAGATATTCAATGACAATCCGGATGTCACCCGTAAACTGCGCGCTTTGTGGGCTCTGCATGTCACGAAGGGGATCAACGACGAGCAGGCCGAGAGCTTGTTGGATCATGCCGATGAGTACGTGCGGGCTTGGGCTATTCAACTGATTGCGGAAGATAAAACGGTGCCGGCCGGGGCGCAACGCCGGTTTGAATCGATGGCAAAGCGGGATACGTCTGCACTGGTGCGCTTGTATCTTGCATCGGCGCTTCAACGGATCGCTCCGGATCAACGGTGGGAGATCGTTAAAAACCTCGCCGCACACGAGGAGGATGCGGCAGACCCGAATATTCCCCTGATGGTTTGGTATGCGTTGGAGCCACTGGTTGGCGCAGATGCACAACGTGCTACCGAATTGGCAAAAAACTCAAAATTGCCGAATTTGCAGGAATTTGTTTCAAGACGTATAGCGGATGGAAAAAAATAAATTGATCAGGCTTTCCATGACATCGCTGGCTTTGTCGCTGGTATGCCAGGATGCAGTGAGTCAGGCGGAGAAGGTGAACGGAAATACGGTAACCTTTAAAAAACACATATTGACTACCGAGTTTATTTCGGAGGGCGTAGCTGTGGCAGATGTTAACCGGGATGGGGCTGTAGACATCATTGCCGGTGCCAAATGGTTTGAAGGGCCCGACTGGAAGAAGGTACATGACATCTATCCTGAAGATCAGGTATTCGACGGTACAACGGGATACAGCAATTCCATGTTGAACTTCACGATCGATATCGATCAGGATGGCTGGGTGGATTACATACGGGTGGACTTTCCCGGTAAGGAGGTATGGTGGTATCAAAATCCGGGTGCAGCGGGTGGATTTTGGAAACGGCACACCTTGGCCAAGACAGCATCTAATGAATCGCCGGCATTTGTTGACATTGATGGCGATGGCCGTGCCGACATTTTATGTGGCGATCCACACACGGGGGAGATGGTTTGGTTCCGATGCCCCTCCGTCAAGGGAGATACCACGTGGACCCGCCATCCGATCAGTGAACCAAAAATGCCCGGTACCGAGATTTTTTCCCACGGACTCGGTTTCGGGGATATCAACGGGGATGGTCGCGGGGATGTCATCATCAAAGACGGGTGGTGGGAGGCACCAGCAGACCCCACGCAGCCAAACTGGACGTTCCATCCAGCAGAGTTGGGACTGAATGCTGCCCAGATGTATGCGATAGATGTAAATGGCGACGGTTATTCGGATGTCATCAGCTCGTCGGCCCATCGGTTTGGGATGTGGTGGCATGAGCAAGGACGTGATGCGGGCGGAAAGACGACGTGGAAACTTCACGAAATCAATAGCGACTATTCCCAAACCCATGCGTTATCATTGGTAGACTTAGATGGCGACGGCGATATGGATTTGGTAACAGGTATGCGTTATTTCGCTCACCAAGGCCATGACCCGGGCGAGTCAAATGACCCAACGATTTTCTGGTTGGAATTCGAAAAGGGTAAGACACCTACATGGACTTTGCACGTCATTGATAACGATTCGGGTGTGGGACTGAATAATGTGGTGGAGGATATAAACGGCGATGGGTTATTGGACATCGCTGTCGCTAACAAAAAAGGCGTATTCTACTTCGAACGGATCGCTCCATAAACGGCGCGTTGCCGGAGTTTTAGCAGATTCTTTCGATAGTCAATGACACCGCCATACCGATTGAGGATATCGCCACCGATAACGCCGATGACCGGTTCTACCTCTAATTGCTCATAGGCATAGTTGATGGAAGACAAATCGAGTATTGCTACCTCATAGTCTCGGAGATGCAGGTCGCCGATTTGGAGGTCCGGTACGGTTAACACGAAGCTGGGCATGGAGGTGGTCCCCAACCCGGTTGATACCATGTCTGTATGCCGCAGAATACTGTCTGGGTGGAGGTGGGTTTCAACCGTTGCTTTGTCAAATACCGTTTTGGAAGCGCCGGTATCTAAAACGGCTTTAAAATGCCTGCCAAAAACAATGACTTCCAACAAAAGGTGGAAGCCATCGTCTTGGAGATTAAGTAAGGTCAGGGGAATGTAAACCATGGATTACAGGGCCCCGATTTCTCTGAGTACATTATTCATGTTACGTACTGCCTCGGCACTCTTTGCAAAGGAGGCCTTTTCGCTTTCATCAAGTGGAAGTTCAAGGATACGCTCCCATCCGTTTTTACCAAGGACCACGGGAACACCCAAGTTGATATCCTCCTGTCCATACTCACCTTCTAAATATACCGAAGCGGTAAACAGTTTCTTTTGGTCTCGAACGATACTTGCTACGACGGCTGCACTCGAAGCCCCAGGGGCATACCATGCAGAAGTACCAATCAACTTAGTAAGGGTTGCGCCACCAACCATGGTGTCGGCGACGATTTGTTGCTGTTCTTCTTCCGACAGAAACTGGGTTACAGGCAAGCTGTTCCAGGTCGCATGTTTGATCAGCGGAATCATCGTGGTGTCGCCATGACCACCAATAACAATTGCGTTGAGATCTGCAGGAGAGGCGCCAAGTCGCAGGCTAAGCTGATATCGGAAACGTGAAGAGTCGAGCGTGCCTCCCATACCGATAATCCTGTTTTTGGGTAATCCCGTAGCTTTAAGTGCCAAATAGGTCATGGTGTCCATGGGGTTTGACACAACGACTAAGATGATATCCGGTGAGTGTTTTAGCAGGTTTTCCGCTACTTCGCGAACAATGTTGGCATTTGTGCCAATTAGCTCTTCACGGGTCATCCCCGGTTTGCGCGGGATTCCCGACGTGATGACAGCAACGGTAGAGCCTGCTGTTTGACTGTAATCATTCGTTACACCGATGATTTTTGAATCAAAGCCCAACAACGCCGCAGTTTGTGATATATCCTGCGCTTTGCCTTCGGCAAATCCTTCCTTGATATCGAGTAATACTACTTCTTCAGCTAATTCGCCGCGAACAATGTTGTCAGCAGTAGTGGCACCAACGGCGCCGGCACCTACAACGGTTATCTTCATAAGTTATCTTTTAGTTGGTTTCCATTCGTGTTTTTTTGGAACGGTAGCTAAGATAATTATTATAGTTGAGAATGGGGGAATTGAATTGAGATTTGAAAATGAGAATGAATGGGAAAGTTGAAAATGAGAATTGAACTGAAAAACTGAAAATGAAAAAACCAACCTTCAAGTTTCAGGTTTCGACTTCCACAACTTTCAACCGCTAAAAAGGATACCCGATAGCCAAGTTAAACACTAGGTTGTTCCGTCGCCAATCGCTGTTTCGGAAATTGATTTCATCCAATACCCATCGCTCACCCTTGGGGCGGTAGGGAATGCGTAACGGCATGGCTAAATCGGTTCGAAGGATGAGAAAGCTCAGGTCGAAGCGAAGCCCCAAGCCTGCGCCCACAGCCATCTCGTTGATGAAATGGCGACTGAATGCGGCTCCGGGCTTGTTGGGGTCGGAATGCTGGAGCCAAATATTACCGGCATCGATAAACGCTGCCCAATGGATAATACTTGCTAATTTCGCACGGTATTCGGTATTTAGTTCAAATTTTATATCCCCCGTTTGATCGGCGAAGAAATTATCTTCACCATAGAATTCAGGCGTATATGAGCCCGGCCCTAACGCTCGGGCCCGGAAAGCTCTTAATCCGTTGGGGCCTCCCATAAAAAACTGCTTTACATAGGGGAGTTGCGTAGAATTTCCATAGGAATATCCAAAGCCAGCCATGGCACGTGAGGCCAATGTGGCGTTCGCACCAAGTTTCATGTAGTGCCTGAAATCAGCTTCCATTTTGACGTATTGCGAAAAGTAGGCATCTAAGATTTGGTATTGTCTCCCTTTGCGGGCATTTGCTCCGCGAATAATCCCATAAAGATTGGCCGAAAGGTCCAGACCGCCTTTGATGTAGTACGTGTGCTTAAGTTCTGCATTCGTCGTATTGGTGCGGGTGTAATTGTACAATGGACCGAAGGTAAACATCGGTTCGATGGCGTGGCGAAGCGGAGGTACTGTATCTAGCATGGCCTGATACGATTCTGTAATGTTACGCGGTTGCACATACGCAACTTCGAGGACTTTCAGATCGTGATTTTTTTCAATGCTTTCCTGCCATTGGTAACCAAAAGAAAAGCGCATGGAATTCAGACTGTAAGCAGTCCGACGATTCAGGTACTCATAGCCTACTTGAAAAATAGACCGCGGTACATATTTTCGCGTTGGCTGCCAATTGAATGGGGCGATCATGCGCGGAAAAGAAAGGCTGACTTCGGCTCCGTACCGGTAAAAACTGGAATTTAAATTGACGTTGCCCCCCGTTTGCGTTTCAAATCCACCAAATACAGTGAATGTGAGCAATTCTGCGCTTTTGAAGGCATTGCGATGCTGCCAATTTACATTGATCTCCGAGCCGTTGTATACGGCAGCGGTTTTACCAAGTAATTCCGTGCGGAGACCGCGTTTGGGCATGGGGGTGAGGTAGTAATACGCATCCAACCGATTTGTCTTTCCAGAATCGACGTCTACGAATTCGTTGCGCACAAAGCTGAAGTTTCCCATTCCAACCAGTTGTCGAAGGGTTCGGGATTGATCGCCACGGGTATAGAGCTCACCGGGATAAAAAATGATGGCATTGGCTAATGCAAATCGTCTAAATGTATGTTCAGGATCGATGATATAATAACCACGATAGCGCTCCGCTTGGGTGGAATCAGCGCGTTGATATCCGCTTTCGGTAAGCTTGTAATTCGGGTAAATATAAATGTTGTTAATGTAATAGGGCTGTTTGGCTTTTGCAGGGGTTTCTTCTTTGACTTTTACAAAGAGATCAACATGATGATCTTTGCCTGTGCTGTCCACCTCTACGATTAAATGATCCGGACTGAAATAATAGTAACCGGCGTTTTTGATGGCCCAGTCGATGCGCTCGCGCTCGGCTATGATGTTATCCAGGCTGTAGGGGCGGCCGGGTTGTAAAAGTGACTCAGGCTCGGTGGCTTTGATTGCCTTGCCCAATTCGCTACTATCCACTTCGAACGTTACCGAATTAATTCGGTAGATAATGTGCGGGGTTGCCGTATATGTCACGGTTGCTTTACGGTTTTCGATGGTGGTATCAGATGCAACCTGGGCATTAAAGAAACCAAGATTTTCCAGTCGGTTACGGAGTATGTTTTCGTTATATTCACGGTTCACATCACTAAGCAATACAGGCGGTTGCCCCACCTTGTTTTTTAGCCAATTGCGAAATCCCCGGTCACTCTTAGGTTCGCCGGCAATGTTATATAAATAAAGCTGAGGGCGCATTCCCAAAATGGTGGTGTTGGGTTTAGGCCGAAGCAAGTCTTCAAGATTCGTCGTCAAGGGAGCAATGTACCGATCCGGTATCGTATCTGTATCGATTTTGACTTCGCCCTTTACGTAAAGATTTTCGCCCTCGGGTAAGTATTTGATGTTGCTGCAGCCAATGAAAAACAGGGCAGCTACCACCATAGGACTTAAACGGATAAGTGTATTATTCATTTTCATTTTGCTCTTCACGCCAAGCCACGATCTGACTGTTTCGCGATTGGGTATTTGATGACGCATCGTTTTTCTTATTTTCCCGCTCCCGGCGCCGTCTCTCCATTCGCTCCCTGAATTCAGGGTCATGCTTCTGTAGGCTGTCAAGTATTACTTTTCTAACGCTATCCCGATAGGCAGAATCCGTTTCTATCCGTTCCGCATCCCACCGTCTCCTAAACCGGCGGGAATCCGTGTTGAATTCTTGTGCTTGGCGGTTGCGCCTATTGAATATTTCCTTGAACTCATCGTAATCTATGTTCATGATAAAGCCAAGACCCGTTTCTACGAATTGCCCTTGCAACGTTACCTGGTATTGGTTTTTCCGGTATGCACGAACCAGATAACGCCCGTCTTCCGTCAATTGGTAGTCTACGGAAATGTCTCCGGCTATGTTGGTGGTCTGCTCGCCGGGTCTGGCATTTCCCTCCAATTCAAAGTTCGAACCAACGGTCACTTTCATGCGGTCATTGAACAGCATTTTGGAAACGCCCACGTTGAGATCCGTCCGGTTCTGTCCGGTTCCTGTGGAATAATCTTCTTCGGATTGGAGATTAAAATCGAACTCGACGCCCTGTATCAGATCGCCGGCCAAGCGATTGAGCTGACTGCTTAGAAAGGAACTCACGGTACTGCGGGCTATCGCTTCGGCGCCTCCGCCTCCGGAAAGGCTTTCAAATGGATTAGCTGCCATAAACCGGCCTAATACAATCAGCGAGAAAACTTGCTTGTTCATTTCGGACTCATTTTCGCGCAGCTGCGTTAATCCTGTATTGACCCGGCTTACTACGTCTTGAGAGGCCACGGCATTGTTTTCATCTAAATCGATATCAAATTTCAATTGGGGTTGAAAGAGTTGTTCGCTGATTTGCAGCTTTACATCAAACGGTATTCGCTGTTTATAGAGTCCGGATTGTTGATTCCCGATTTGTGCTTGAACAAGTTCGAGCGTAGGAGCTTTTAGTTTATAGACCGCAGTAATATTCAGACGCGCATCCATCGGATCACCTGACCAGGTTAGCGTACTGCCCTTTTCAAACTCGAAAAGTCGCTTTACCGGCCCAAATGAAAATGAATAATTACCGGATTCAACCGTATAGGTGCCGGTAAGACGGATATCTCCGCTTGGGTTCATGCCAGCGTTCAGCTCAGCTTCACCTTGTATCCGTAGCGCATCCTGGCTTCCCGGATCGATTACCACCGTGAATGCGGCATCCTTGTCGGTGGCAATATTTACAGAGAGGTTGATGCCGCTTAATTCGGTATGGGTAAGTGAATCGACTCCCGCGAACACGTTGGTTCGTGTGGTGTCGCCTCTATCCACGAAACGTACGATCCCCTGTCGATCCACCATGCCCGGGTCATCGTTGGGTAATACAAAGGTTACGTCGGTCTTGTCTTCTACGCGAAGGGTGCCTTGTACGGTTGGACTTTCCATATCGCCAGTTATATTGAGGTTGGTCGATATAAAGAGAGTTCCGTAATACATATCGTTGTCCTGCTGGGTAGAATTCAGTACTTGGAAGTCATCGGCCCTAAGCGTTAATCCGAATGCGTAGTCCGTGTAAGTCTTCGTGCTGACTGTTCCGTTCAGCACCGCGGTATTGCCCTTGTTGTCTTTGAATTGAAATCGGTTGAAACGTAGTCCGTTGTCGTTGAAATGGATGCTTTGTCCATCAACGTTAAAGGTCGCGTTCAGCATCGCCACATTTAGACTCGCTTTGTCAAAATTGAGCGCACCGTTGATGCGGGGCTGATCCGTTGTGCCCGTGATATCGAGTTTGCCGTTAATGGCGCCAGAGGTATTGCGGAGATAGCCCAAGCTGAACGCTTCCAGTGTAGGCATTGACAAGGGATTGATATTCAATACAAAGTCCAATTGGGACGCGCCGTTGGGCGGGCTTATGAAGTCACCCGTAAGTCGTACATCGTTTCCGTTTCCGGTGATGCTGACGTCAGCAGCGAAGACGTTTTCCCGTTCGTTGTTGACTTTGAGATTGATATCGCCGACGGTGTCCGTGCCAAAGTAAAACTGGTCGATCGTGATATCGGATACAAAGACCGGTGAAGATTCGAGCCGGGAGACAGTCGCCGTCCCGTTGATGCCACCCCCCATGTTGAGCAAGTCGCTTTCGAGCATCTTGCTGAAGGTTTCGATTCGGAAGTTCTTGAAAACCAGATCAAGCGGAGCATTAAGCGTCGAGTCTTGGGATTGTAAAGTCATTTCCTGCCCGTTATTGCTCAGGTCGAACTGATGCACACGGAGGCCGTCCTTCCCAAAGGAAATTGCATTTTGGGGGTTTACCTGCCATTGATCGTAATTAAGCATCAAGCCACCTTCCTTTAGGTTGAACAGAAAATTACCGGCATCCACTTGGAGAGCCATTCCCAAATGGTAGCGTTCTTTGTCGGCATCGTCCTTAATCCATAATCCGAAATCCAATTGATTATGTTGCACGGTTCCGCTAAGCAGGGTATTGATGAGCTCAATGTTTCCTACGCCGATCCGATTGATCAATGCGTTATAATACAGAGTGCTGTCATACGTGTTGATGTCAAACCCTACATGGTCGACGGTGGTGCCAGCATAGACAATATGCGGTGCAACAGCCTTGACGAGCAGCATTTTATCCTCGCTGTTAAATGATCCGTCCAGCGTTATATCGTCCATTTCCGTAAGGTCGGGCACAAGGCCTCGTATAAACCGCGAACGGGTAAATTGCGCACTGAAATCAAAGCGCTGCGGAGTGTAGTTGTACACAGGAGCGATGGAATCAGGTTGGTAGTAAACGGCTATGATGTCTTGTAGGGATGTGCTTAACTCACTTAATTTGTAATTGCCGATCATATGGGCGTTCAGAAATTCGGATCGCAATTGCAGCAAATTTGAGCTATCCTGGGCTACGGCGCGTAGCCTTACCGTGTCCAGTGTATATCGCTCGTTGTTATAGGCGATGGAAGAATTGACGATATCAATAGTCCCGTTCAGATGATCAATGTCCGCAGTTTCCAGATCGGCAACCAAGCGGCCGTGATATCGGAACTCATCGTTCATCAAATTGAGATTTTTAAGGTTAATGCTATCTACCATCAGGTTTATATTCGCTTTCGGATACTGACCGCGCATATCCGCGTGTGCGTCTAGGTTAAACTGAATATTCGGATCGTCACTCGTTATGGTTGCCGAAATGTCACCGCTTTTTGCGGTGGCAGCGATGCCGATATCTGAATATTCGTATCCCATCGCTTCCAGGCGGACCAATTTTCCCTGGATATCTGCGATGGCCGTGGCCGGATCCAGTCCGGTTCCTTTGGCGTGTGCCGCAAATGAAAGTTTGCCCAGTACCGAATCCATCTTCATCAGCCTACCGATATCAATATCCTGGATACTTACCTGAGCATTGTAGGTGGTGTCTTTGGTCTGGCCGTTGGCTCGATAATCGGCGTCTACGCTGGCATTGCCCATGGTGGTACGGAGCTGCATATCGGTTTGAAAGCCGTTTAATCCGCCATTGAACGTCCCTGCGAGCTGAATGTCCTCAGGGAAGTTAATGCTATCTGGCAACATACTTTTTGCAATCAAGCGATCCAAATCGCTTTTTCCCGTAGTCAATTCATGCAGGTTGAGATCGATGGTGAAATTGTCGATATCCGGTAAGCCTTTTAGGGTTGCATCGGCCACGATACGCGTCTTGTCAAGTGTCGTAATTTCTAGGCTCGGAATCTGAAGATCGCCTAATCTCCCATCGATCTCTGTATTCACATGAAACGTGTGAGCCCACAGGGGTTTCATCACTTCCATGGTGTCGAGATCTGGCACGAAATGTAGCACATCTTCCATGCCTAGATGACTCTCTTTGATGTCGGCAGTTAGTTCAATTTTATCCAGTTGCTCCGTAATGGTCTCTAATGCGGGATAACGAATCCGTATGTAATCGCGGATAAGCGTGTGAGGTGTTTCGGCATACAGGTCGTCTAATTCCGCACCTTGATTGGTATAAACAAAGTCAGCTTGCAACCGATTTAATACAAACCCGCTGTGGTCTTCAGCTTTAAGTCCGGATACCCGTCCCCGGATCGTATCGGGAGAATAAGAAAAATCGGTCAATTCCCCTTCCAAGCCGGTAATGCCAATGTTGCCATAGTCGAACCCTTTGGCAACGCGGGGCTGGTTGGCATCCTCAAAGGCAAAATTAGTGTTAGCGATACGGATGGTGGTAGCGTTGACCCGCCAGTTGACGGGCTCCCCCGCAGATGTGTCAACTGGAGAGGGAGAGGGGACGGTCTGGCCGAAGAAAACGCGTGAATCTGACCCGTCCAAATCGATTTCGCGGATATTCACCACTTCTTTATTAAGATCCAGCTGGTTTAACCGTGCCAAAAGTTTAGTAATCTTAAATCGGGTATCCATCGCACTTGCTTCGTCTGTATAAGCAAAGTCTATTCCGGAAAGGTTGAACGTCTCGAAGTCCAAATCAGGCAGTAAGGAGGTGTCGGCCGTGTCGGGGATACCAAAGTCGTCCGCATCTGGCGTCTCTTCGGAAACAGCAACCGCCCATTGCCTGACCGATCCTTGTAGCCCATTTACGTTGATGCGCGGAATACCAAAGTGCATGTTGCCCGTCAGATCGAACGTTTCGATGCGGGTATCCAAGTGATTGAGGTTGACTTCCGCCGCCATCCCGATCACCTCGTCGCGATAAAGAAAGCGGATGCGATCAAGATTCACTTTGTCGATGTTAAATTTCATCGGGGCTGAACTGTCCGGCGATGCGGGTTCATTTTGTTCAGAGACAAAAGCCCGGATGATGTAATCGAAATTGAAACTGCTGTCAGGTAGCGTTCGGTTTATTTTAGCGGTGATTCCCTGTAAATCGACTTGACTGATTTCAACTGTATTTTTCAATAACTTCAGCATGCTGATGTCCACCCTGAGCTTTTCGCCAGCAAGCAGCGTGTCTTGCGTTTGATCTTCAAAATACACACCCTCAAGAACCAGCATTTTGGGAAGGTCAAGACTCACGTGTGCAATTCGGACGGGAGTTTTTATTTTGTTTTCTAGGTACGATGTGATTTTTTGAACCAGGTAGTTTTGGACGGCGGGAATGCGGATGAGTATAAAAAGAAGTAATATCAGCCCGATGATGCCCCCGATGATCCAGAGAAGTGTCTTAATTGCTATCCTGCCTACCTTGTTCAATGTCTGTTAACTAATTTAAGATTTCCCTTGTACGATAAACATAGTGCCTTTCAAAAGGTTTAGCGAAGATGCCTAAAACTTTTCGAATTTAGAAAAAAGCAAAAATTAAACCGAATTTCTTAATTTGGCTTTTTATAATGAAGCAACCTATTCCACTTCATAAAGGACATGTTCCCTTTGTCCGTTTTTTGGCGGCGCTCGCATTGGGAATCATAACAAGCTACTTATATGAGCCTGACCGGAACCTGTATGCCGCAACCTGCGGGGTATTGATAGTCTCCTTGTTTGCGTTTATGTGTATGGCATTATATACGAGATTCCGGCAACAGCGCTATTATGGGTTAATGGGGTTTTTCGTCTTTCTGATTTTATTTACTTGGGGACATGTGTCCACTTGGCGGACACATCCCGAGATTGACCAGTTCCATTTTAGTCGCGGTGATTACCGCGCTTTGATCGGAAAGGTAGTCGATGAGCCCGTTATCCGCGGTGATCACCTGCGGTTTTCTTTGAAAGTCACCAAGGCATATGGCGAGGAAGGTATTACGTATGCAGGCGGCAAGCTAATGATTACGGTGACCTTACAGGAAAGCCGGAATCTCCAGGCCAACTACGGTGATGAATTTCTCGTGCCGGCTCGGTATCGTGAAATACCGCCCCCTTATAACCCCGGTGAGTTGGACTATCGAGGATACCTGGCTAACAAAAATATATGGCATCAGAGCTATTTTTCGCTGACGGAAATACAGAAGATAGCAAGCGGGAAAGGTAACCCCTTGGTAGCACGGGCGCTCAAATTTCGGAAGCACCTGGTTGCTAAGTTTGAACGATATCTCCCGGATAAAGATGCATTTTCGGTAGCGTCAACGCTGATTTTGGGATATCGGGCAGACTTAAGTAAAGAGCTGATCCAAGCGTTTTCCCATACCGGAACCATCCATGTCTTGAGTGTGTCGGGAATGCACGTTGTGATTGTTTTCTGGCTGTTTTCCAAACTAATGGGGTGGATGGGAAGGAGGGGGAAGTTTCGGGTGGTCAATGCGATCGTTTCAATGGTAGCCGTTTGGAGTTATGCGGTCCTTACCGGATTTTCACCCTCGGTGCTGCGTGCATCCTTAATGATCAGTTTTGTGATTTCGGCGTCGGCTTTCCGCCAAGAAAATAGAATTTATAACAGCATTTCCGCGTCGGCATTTTTCCTGTTGCTGCATGACCCCAAATTCATGGCTGACATCGGATTTCAACTGTCTTACCTAGCGGTATTGGGCATCGTTTTTTTAGCTCCGCTGTCGCGACTGGGATTTTTACCAAAACACCGGTTGATTAACCCGATCGGTAAGTACGTTTGGATGTCGGTATCAGCCCAAGCGGGTGCCGGACCGCTAGCTACCTTCTATTTCCATCAATTTCCGTTATATTTTTTGGTGGCTAACCTTTTTATCGTGCTGCCGGTGAGCGGCATCATGTACCTGGGCTTTGCCCTGCTGATTTTACCGGAGGGTGCGTTAGTCTTATTGGTGGGTGGACTGCTTGAAAAGGGAATTTTGGCTGTCAATTCCATATTGTATAGGATTGAACAACTGCCACAGGCAACTATCGGGGGTATTTGGCTGACGGAATGGGACTGTTTATTGATTTACCTGTTGTTTTTTTCGGTTGCGCTTGCGTTGCTTTACCGAAGTAAATTCTGGTTTTACAGTGGTGGGTTGGTCCTTTTTATCCTGCTGGCTGCTTCCTCCATTTCCCGTATTCGAACCTATTATCATAGGGAAATTATTATTTTTAATGTAAAACAGGATATTGCCATTGGACTGATTAACAAGGGAAAGGCATGGGTATACAGTAACTTGGTGTCGTTGGACAACCGGACGATCGGATATGCCGTATTGCCCGGACTAGAACGTTTGGTGCCTCCGGATCAAATTTATTTTGCGTCGCAAGACAGCAGCTACAATACCGAATTGATTTTTATAAAAAACAAACTTATTCAGTTTGGCGATACCCGGATCATGGTTTATGATGGGGATGAAACCTATGAGGGGCAACTCGAAGTGGATATTTTATTGGTTAGAAATAACCCGAAAATACCGTTAGTCGAACTTTTAAATACCATCAGATGTAAGCAGTTGGTCATTGACGGCTCCAATCATCGCACTACGATTGAGCGTCTGATACGAGAAGCCAAGGCCAACCAGATTCCACTTTACGTATTGAAGGGCAATTTTGCTTGGACTCGTACTGGCATCTCCTTGAGGCCTGCGCTGCTCCGAGCAGATTAAATGCGCCGTGCACTAACGGGGCCAACCGGGAAAATTGTGTAATTTTGGACTGCTGATAATCCCGACATCATGGACATTGTCAAAATTCTTCGCACGTACTGGCATCATGAATCGTTTCGTCCGCTGCAGGAGGAGATCATTCAGTCGGTATTGGCCGGTCGTGATACGTTGGCCCTGATGCCCACAGGTGGGGGCAAGTCAATCTGCTTTCAAGTGCCAGCAATGGCAAAAGATGGAATATGTATTGTAGTAACCCCGCTCATCGCATTGATGAAAGATCAGGTCGAAAACCTTAAATCGAGAGGCATTGAGGCGATCGCTATTTTTTCGGGACTAACCAAAAGGGAGGTCGATATCGCATTGGATAACTGCATCTATGGGCCCGTGAAATTCCTATACCTCTCACCTGAGCGACTTCATAACGAGATGGTCCGTGAACGGATCCGCTACATGAATGTCAATCTATTTGCGATAGACGAAGCCCACTGTATTTCCCAATGGGGATATGATTTCAGGCCATCATACCTTGAGGTTGTCGTATTGCGTTCCCTCCATCCGAACGTCCCGTTTTTGGCGCTTACCGCTACGGCAACTGCGAACGTTGTGGATGATATCCAACAAAAGCTCTCGTTCCGGGAGCGTCATGTGTTGAAAAAAAGTTTCTTTCGCAAAAATTTAGCCTACATGGCTTTTGATGAGGAGAATAAAACCGGTCGGATGCTGCGCGTCATCCGGAAGTTGGGTGGAAGTGGGATTGTATATGTGCGTAATCGACGCGAAACGCAGGAAGTGACCCGAGTCTTACGAAACGAAGGGATTTCTGCGGACTTCTATCATGCCGGACTGGACACGGTCGACCGTGCCCGTAAACAGGAGGGATGGAAAAATAACGATATCCGTATAATCGTGGCAACTAACGCTTTCGGAATGGGAATCGATAAGCCGGATGTCCGCTTCGTGATACATTTGGACTTGCCTGAATCGCTGGAAGCCTACTATCAGGAAGCCGGGCGGGCTGGGCGTGACGGAAAGAAAGCTTATGCGGTGTTGCTGCATCATCAGAGCGATCGCGATCAACTAAGGAGGAAACACCAATTAAGCTTTCCCCCGCTCGACTTTATCAGGCAGGTATATCAACAGTTAGCCAATTACTATCAATTGGCATACGGGGCAGGAGAGGGGCTTACGCTTGATTTTGATGTAGCCGATTTTTGCAGTCGTTACAAGTTGGATGCCTTGATGACCATCAGTGCCCTTAAATTTTTGGAACGTGACGGTTGGATCAACGTAAGTGAAGCTGTGTATTTACCTTCACGGATTAAATTTGAAGTCGATCAACCGGATTTATATAAATTCCAAGTCGAGAATGCAACCTATGATGGGTTGATCAAAGCCATTCTTCGGAGCCAGGGCGGTGCTTTCGATCATTTCATTCCCATACGGGAGCCCGAATTGGCAAGGCGCTTAGGCAAGCCCGCGGCGCTTGTCATTGAAATGATTGAGTATCTGAAAAAAAGCCAGATACTGAGTTACCTTCCTCAGACGGACAGTCCACAATTGCAATTTTTGCGACCCCGAATGGACAATAAGCGTCTACACATAGACAGCCAATATATCCGCGAACGGAAGGACGTAAGACAGCAGCAAATGGACGCGGTTATCCAGTATTTGGATCATAGGAAATGCCGTAGCAAATTTCTGTTGGCTTACTTCGGCGAACCTAAATCCGAACGTTGCGGAATATGTGATCTTTGCCTGAAAGCCGTAAAGGTTGAAGGCTTGGAAGATAAGTTAATGAGCGAACTGGTCGAAATATTAACCGATGGCCCCGCAACGATCGATAAGCTCGTTACCGGTATGGTATCCGGTAACGTCGAAGACCGTTTGGGATTTATCCGTAAACGGCTGGACGAAGGAAAGTTGAAGGTGAATGGAGATATGTATTATCTGCACTGAGCATCCACTTGTTTTTTTAGCAAGGATTCGCGAATGCGAAGCATTTTCCCTAAGTTTGTGGCCGCTCAATGGCATAAAGCCATCACACCTTTAACATAAGTTATACAGAGACCATGTCTGAAAACGCCAAAATTCATTACACCAAAACAGATGAGGCCCCCTTATTGGCCACGTATTCATTTTTGCCTATAGTAAAGACTTTCACTGCACCAGCTGGCATATCGGTTGTGGAAAAAGACATTTCATTGGCGGGCAGGATTCTTGCCAATTTTCCCGAGTATTTGGCGGATAACCAAAAAACGGGAGATGCTTTGGCTGAGCTCGGCCAGTTAGCTACCACACCTGAAGCTAATATCATTAAATTGCCCAATATCTCGGCGTCTATACCGCAACTGAAAGCGGCCATCGCCGAGTTGCAGGCCAAGGGATATCCTGTGCCAACGTATCCTGAGGAGCCAAAAACGGAAGAGGAAAAAGCGATCAAAGCACAATATGCAAAAGTACTGGGGTCTGCGGTCAATCCGGTGTTAAGAGAAGGGAATTCAGATCGTCGGGCGCCCAGGGCGGTGAAGAACTACGCGAAGCAGCATCCCCATTCCATGGGAGCGTGGGTCGCTGACTCCGAAACGCGGGTGGCTTCAATGTCGGATGGCGACTTTTACGGAAGCGAACAATCGATTACCATACCTCGCGACACAACGTTCGCGATTGAGTTTGTCGGCGAAGACGGTAGGGTTACCTCATTAAAAGCACCAGCTAAATTGTTGGCAGGAGAGGTAATCGACTCATCACGGATGAGCATTAGCGCGTTGAAAAGCTTTGTAGCGAAAGAAATTAACGCCGCTAAAGAGGCCGGTGTATTGCTTTCTGCTCACTTGAAAGCAACCATGATGAAGGTGTCTGACCCCATTATTTTCGGTGCCATCGTTGAGGTTTATTTTGGCGATGTGTTTACTAAATATGCCGAGCTGTTCGACCAGCTTGGTGTGGATACCCGCAACGGATTAGGCGATGTATACGCCAAAATTGCGGGTCATGCACAAGAAGAAGAAGTAAAAAAGGCATTGGTTGAAGCCATTGAAAACGGACCCGACCTAGCAATGGTCAATTCGGATAAAGGCATCACGAATCTACACGTTCCATCGGACGTGATTGTGGATGCATCTATGCCCGCGATGATACGGAGTTCTGGAAAAATGTGGAACAAAAACGGGGAACTGCAGGATACCGTTGCGCTTATTCCCGACCGCTCATATGCCGGCGTGTACGTGGCAACGATTGAGGATTGCAAGACGCACGGTGCGTTTGATCCGTCAACCATGGGTTCTGTCTCCAACGTTGGGCTTATGGCCCAGAAAGCGGAAGAGTATGGCTCGCATGACAAGACGTTCCAGGCCACGGCTAAAGGTACGATTCGGGTGGTGGATGCTGATAGCAATGTGTTGATGGCACAACAGGTGGATACCGGCGATATTTTCCGAATGTGTCAGACGAAAGACGCACCGATCCGCGACTGGGTAAAACTGGCTGTAAATCGTGCACGTCTGTCAAATACACCAGCCGTATTCTGGCTGGATGAAAACCGTGCACATGACCGGCAAATTATCGCGAAGGTCAATACGTATTTAAAAGAGCATGATCTGAACGGATTGGACATCCGAATCCTGAATCCGGTAGCTGCCACTAAATTTTCGTTGGAACGTATTCGTAGGGGAGAAGACACCATTTCAGTGACAGGCAACGTACTACGGGACTATCTGACCGATTTATTTCCAATTCTGGAACTAGGCACCTCAGCCAAGATGCTGTCGATCGTTCCTTTGATGAACGGCGGTGGTTTGTTCGAGACCGGTGCGGGCGGATCAGCTCCTAAACATGTTGATCAATTCCTTCAGGAGGGATATCTGCGTTGGGATTCCTTGGGTGAATTTCTTGCGTTAGCGGTATCGCTGGAACATGTGGGGCAAACGCAGGGTAATGCCAAGGCCTTGGTACTGGCGGAGGCGCTGGATGCTGCCACGGAGAAGTTCTTGGAAAATGACAAGTCGCCGGCCCGGAAAGTCGGACAGCTGGATAATAGAGGATCGCACTTTTACTTGGCATTGTACTGGGCCGAAGCGTTGGCTTCGCAGGATAAAGACGAGGAACTTAAGGCCCGATTCACCCCCATTGCCGAGAAATTAAAGGCAAATGAAAGCACGATCAACGAAGAATTGATTGGTGCCCAGGGTAAGCCACAGGATATAGGGGGCTACTATTTTCCCGACGATAGGTTGGCAGCCGAAGCTATGCGACCAAGTTCGACCCTCAATGCAATCATTGGGTAGTGTCGTTGACTGAAGGTAGTCCCTACCTTCAGTCTTTACGATCTTGTTGGCGTAACGTCAGACGGGATACTTTTTCCGTGTCGAGTTCACCGAGGCCGCTATCATTCTTTTGAGGATACCTTCATTGATATCGGCTAATTTCTTTACATATATACAAGCTTTGCCAGTTTTGTGCTTGCCAAACTGGCGAAGTAGTTCTTCCCGTTCTTCGAAATCCTGCGCCAGGTAAAGGGCGAATTCATTTTTGCGTGGAGAGAAGCCTACCAGGGGTGCATCTCCCTCTCGTCCGCTATCATAGTGATAATGGTAACTCCCAAAACCGATGATACTGGTGCCCCACATACGGGGTTCGAAGCCGGTTTCGGCTTTTATGATTTCCGCGAGGCGCAAACTGTCTTTCCGTTTGGCGTCGTCGGCAAGGGTATCAAGAAAGTCGACTACACTGGCGGTAGTCTCGACCGTTTTATTTTTTGCGGGGGGCATGCAGTTACTTATGAGGTTTATACTTATCATGCAGTCCTATTCCTTGCAGGATGAGGGGCCTGATTTTCTCAATCCGAGAAATTTTGGTGGTTTCCTGTTTAGCTTCGGTGATGTACTCCACATATTCGTTTTGTTTGTAGAGAGAAAGTTTTTCAAAACGTTGCTTAAGGGGCTCGTCTTCCTCCAGGGCATTTTTTAAATGCGGCGGAATGGGTAATCTTCCTTTCGCTTCTGGCTTCCTGACTTTCCCTTGCTTTTCGTTATCAATTGCTTCATTGATATAAGAAAGGATCAATGGTTCATCAATTTCTGTGTGTGAGGCGAAGCGCCATTGCCGTAACGATTTCGTTTTGCCTTCCTGTGCGTTTGTCAGCACCTGGGCTTCATCACTCAAGAAAACGCCATTATAGAACCACAAGGTAAAATGGGACTTGAAACCTGCTATTCCTACAACGTTCCGCCGTTTATATGTGAATACGGGCATTCCCCATTTGATTGTTTCTTCAAGATCGGTTTTTCGAAGGATGGCGGTTAACCGCGCCAATTCTTCTTCCCAGCCATTCGCTTCACTCATACTACTCATTTTCTAAGACGGTCTTCAACCCTTTCAACCCTTCCTCGAAATCGTCGCCGATGTCAAAAAAGAGTCCCATACGCCATCCCAAGCATATACAAAGCCAACGGTGCCGTCCGTGCCTCGTGTCGTTGTCTGGGCGTCCGGATCCATTTTATGCCACGTATCATAGTTTTTTTGATTGCTAAGGTGTTTGATATAGTCAAACACTTCGTCTTTCGGCCTGTTGATCGTGATCTGACGCTCGCTGGTGAATTCCCTTTTCACAACCAAATTACAAATTTATTCCACATAAGCAAAAAAAAATCCCCGCTCTTTGGGGGAGCGGGGAGTGAGTTTTCGGTTAAGACGCTTACTTTTTAGCTTTCTTTGCGCTTTCTTCGTCTTCTAATTGCTCTTTCAATTGTGCAAGAACATCCAGATCGCCTAAGGTAGACTTTTCTACCGAATCTTTCACCTTCCGTACGGCGGATGAAGCGGCTTTGGCTTCTTTCTTGCGGTTGTTGAATTCTTCCATACGCGCTTCAGCACGTTGGTCTTCCCAGATACGGGAATGAGAAATAACTACACGCTTGTTGTCCTTGTTGAATTCAATGATTTTGAAGTCAGCCGTTTCGTCCAATTTCAGCACGCTTCCGTCTTCCTTCACGCTGTGTTTAGCGGGACAGAAACCTTCAACACCATACGGCAGAGATACGATGTTCCCTTTTTCACCTACTTTAATCACCGTTCCTTGGTGTATTGAATCCAGTGTGAAAATGGTTTCGAACGTATCCCATGGATTTTCTTCCAGTTGCTTATGGCCGAGACTCAATTTCCGGTTTTCCTCATCCAGTTCTAATACCACAACTTCCAATTCTTCACCCACTTTGGTGAATTCGTTGGGGTGATTAATTTTCTTAGACCAAGAGAGGTCTGATATGTGAACCAATCCGTCTATGCCTTCCTCCAGCTCAACAAACACACCGAAGTTGGTCATGTTTTTCACTACCGCCTTTTGCTTAGACCCGATCGGATAGCGTTCAGCGATGTTTTTCCATGGGTCAGGCGTCAATTGTTTGATGCCGAGGCTCATTTTGCGCTCGTCGCGATCCAGCGTAAGGATTTGGGCTTCTACTTCGTCGCCGACTTTCAGGAACTCCTGAGGGCTACGCAGATTTTGAGACCAGGACATTTCCGATACGTGAATGAGTCCTTCCACTCCCGGAGTAATTTCTAGGAATGCTCCGTAATCGGCTACGGTCACGATCTTGCCTTTTACCTTTGAGCCTACTTCCAGCGACGTATCCAGTGATTCCCAAGGATGTTCGGTCAATTGCTTCAAACCAAGTGCGATGCGCTTCTTTTCGTCGTCGAAATCCAATACAACAACGTTGACGGTCTGATCAAGTTGCAATACCTCTTTCGGGTGTTCGATACGACCCCAAGAAATGTCGGTAATGTGCAACAGACCGTCTACGCCACCAAGATCGATAAATACACCGAAGTCGGTGATATTCTTGACGGTGCCTTCCAATACCTGTCCCTTTTCGAGTTTGGAAACGATTTCGGTTTTTTGATTTTCCAAATCGTCCTCGATAAGAACTTTATGCGAAACGACCACGTTCTTAAATTCATGGTTGATTTTCACCACCTTGAATTCCATGGTTTTACCCACATAGATGTCGTAGTCGCGGATAGGTTTAATATCAATTTGAGACCCGGGCAAGAAGGCTTCCACCCCTTTGATATCGACAATAAGGCCACCCTTGGTACGGCTTTTTACAAAACCGTCTATGATGGTGTCGTTTTCCAACGCCTCGTTGATTTCCTCCCAAGATTTCTGGGTTTTGGCGCGCTTGCGCGAAAGTACCAGCTGTCCGTTGGCATCTTCTTGTGATTCAACAAATACGTCTACCACGTCGCCCACTTTCAAATCCGGGGTATCGCGGAATTCAGAAAGGGATACCAGGCCATCTGACTTGAACCCGATGTTGAGTACCACATCTTTGTTGTTGATGGATACAACGGTGCCCTGCACAATTTCACCTTTGTTAACCGAGTTGAAGGTGCCAGCGTAGAGATTTTCCAATTTGGTACGCTCTTCGTCGCTGTAATTGCCAAATCCTTTCTCATCCCTGTCCCAATCAAAGTCATTGTCGGGTGTGCTCCAGGTGGTTGATTTGATTTCATCGATAAACTTCGAATCGGCCTCCGACTCGATGTCTTCCTTCTCCTTCACCAAGGTGTCCTCAGCGTCTTGGAGTTCAGCTTTTTTTGCTGCCAGTTCCTTTTCTGCTTCTTGTTTTTTTGCCATTAATTCATTTTTCTCCTTTTTCCCGATTTTTATCAGGACTGCAAAGGTATGAAAAACTTTTATTTATAGGGAGTTATTAAAAAAAAAACATTTTTGGCATCAAGTTGGCATAGATTGCTTTGAGGATAAAAAAGGAGACGTTATGAAACGGTTATCAATATATGCAGGCGTAGCTTTTCTGTCGGCAGCGTTACTGTTGTCGGGGTGCGTGAGTAATAAGAAATTTCGGTCATTGCAGGCCCGTCATGATGAAATGCGTGCCAAGGAGCAGGCCTTGACCGAGAAATATCAAGAAGCCCAGCAGCAACTTTCTTCGGCAAATACCCGTGTAACTAGTTTGGAAGATCAAATTGCATCCGAACGAGCCAATGTGAAATCATTGCAAGAGGCACTCAATCAATGTCTTACGTCGTCTAGCCAGGGGAACGTAAATATTTCCAAGTTAGTAGACGAGATCAATGCCTCCAACCGGTACATCCAGCATTTGGTGAATACCAAGAATAAAAGCGATTCGCTTAACATGGTGTTAACCAATCGGCTGACCCGCTCACTGAGCCGCGAGGAGATGCAGGACGTGGATGTACAGGTACTGAAAGGGGTGGTTTACATTTCATTATCAGACAACATGTTATATAAGTCCGGTAGTTATGAGATCTCTGACCGAGCTGGAGAAACACTTAGCAAGATTGCGAAGATTATCATGGATTACCGGGATTACGACGTGCTGGTTGAAGGTAATACCGATAACGTACCTATTTCCCAACCCAATATTCGTAATAACTGGGACTTAAGTGTATTGCGCGGGTCATCCGTTGTTCAGGCATTGCAAAACGAGTACGGGGTAGATCCCAAACGCCTTACCGCCGCAGGGCGGGGGGAATACAATCCCGTCGCTGGTAACGACAGTGAAAGCGGAAAAACACGTAACCGCCGTACTCAAATCATCATCACACCGAAGCTTGACCAATTTATGGAGTTGATCGATAAAGCGCCCGAAAGCAGTCCGAACTCGGAAGACGTACCGCGCGACACGACCCGTACGTCACCTCTTCGGCAATAAGAATTCGTAATGGATTCGACACGATTAGGAAAGCGCTTTTAGGATAGTTTTCACAATCTCAACTTCGGTAAACGGTTTTTCAATAAAACCATCGAAGAACGCTTCTGCTTGGGTCTCTTCGGAATATTTTAAAGTGGACATGTCTGCTGAAATAGCTACGACTTTTGTAGATTTGAAGCGTTCATCCGCTCTTATTTTTTCAAGTAGTTGTATACCGCTAATGCCAGGCATATGGATGTCGGTAATGACTAGATCGATCGGATGCTCGTTCATCAGCGCCAATGCGTCTTCACCGTTATTGACGGTATATACCCTCCCAACTCCTTTAAAAAACTGTTTCATCAGGAGAATATTGATGGGATTATCATCCGCGACCAGGAGACGAAGACTCGGTGAAAGGTCTGACAACGTTGCCTTTTTGTGTGCGTGAGCCTCCATCCGGCTGTCAGAAAAAGGAATGTCAGCAAAGAAGACCGAGCCTATATTCACTTTGCTCTTCACACCGATGTTGCCCCCCAATTCTTCAACCATAATTTTTGAAATATACAGCCCTAGGCCGATGCCTCCGGTATTTGTGTTGGCTGTGAAATATTTGCGGAATACTTGACGCCGGTCCTCCTCTTTGATTCCGATACCCGTATCTTCCACTTCTATGTGTAAGCTCTGACCATTTTTAGTGGTCGACAACGATGCGCGAAATGTAATCTTCCCTTTTCCCGTATATTTGATTGCGTTACTTAGAAAATTCGAGGCCACCTGCTTCACCCTGAATTCGTTGCCTAGTAAGCTGAATCGAGGATCGATGTCGATTTGTGTTTCCAGTTGGAGGCTTTTCAACTCTGCTTGGTTTGCATGCAACGTCACCAACTCCAAAAAGACCCGGTTTGGGGAAAAATACTCCATCGAGATGTTGCCTTTATTAGCAGCCTCCAGTTTGCTTAAGCTGAGAATATCCGTAATGTTATTGCTGATAATGTTGATGTTATAATATGCAGAATCGATAAGTTTCCCATCGATGCTATCCGATTTAGCACGGTTTTTTAGTAAGTCAACCACTCCGAGCAACGAATTAAGTGGCGTACGTATTTCGTGACTTATATTGGCGAGAACACTGGTTTTTTCCTCAGCAAGTTTTGCGGCATAGTCTTTTTCTACGCGAAGTCGCCGTTCATAAGAAGTTGCGTAGAGCTGGTAATACACCAGTGCAACAATCATTACCAACATAAGAGCCAGCGCAAAAATCAGCTGTTTGCCGAATACATCCACATTTTTTCGGTAAAGGGAGGAACTGTTCTCTTCGGATTGGTGTAACGCATAGTGGTCGAGCGTTTTTATCGTTTCCATGCTCGCCTTAAGTTCGTTTAATAAGTCGAAATTGGTGCTGACCAGCTCTCTTTCTTTGTCTTGAAGCCTCAGGAACGTATTGCGGAGTTTGTCAATGGTAGTGAGATATGACTGTTCAATTCCTGTCTGAACGGAGGAAAGGTTCTTTTTAAGTACTGATATTCGTTCAACGTCGAGACGATCGTGTTCACGGGTGAGTACAATGGTGTCGTCTTTCGAGTCGAAGATCCGCTTAAATAGGCCAGGACGTTTCCTGACAATGGTGTCGGCAGTGGTTTTTCTTGTGGTATCCTTGAAAACGTGATCAACCACCGACTCAATTTCGGGCGTTGAAACGGGCTTTCGGGATACACTTTGGGTTAATATGCTCAGCGAATCACTGGTATGGTGCACCAAATGATCCAACCGCTTTTTCAGCGCAGCAAATTCAAGTGCGATTTTTTGTTGGTCCGCTACTTTGAGTGCGGGGTTATTGGGTGGGTTGCCGACAAAAGAAAACGATTGCAACGAATCGACAAAGTGTTTAAGCAGGTTAAGTTTATTAAGATAGGCAGAATAACTGCTGTCACTAAATTCTAAGGTATATAGCCTGAATTGATTTTCAGCTTCACTATAGGTCGAAAACAGATAATTTAAACCTTCAGAATTGCGCTGTTGAAGTTTATAGGCCTCGGTCAATCGCCTTTCCAATGCACGGTACTGACCATACTGATAGACGAAAATGGTCCCGATGAACAGAAATGAAATTACGAAACTGCACAATAGTATAATTCTTACCGTCGGCGTCTTTTTGGCCTTTTTTTTCATCGGATAGATTATTGATTCATTAATTGTTTTTTGTTGGCATCAATGAATGCTGTCTATATTTTTTATGTAACGGCGTTCCGGAGATTTGCCTCCTTTATGTTTTTTTATTTGATAGCTCATGCAGGTTTCATGGTTAAGTGGTTGACGAGCCTTGACACCGTCAACAAAATGCCTGAACGAGCATTTTGTGAATGGGCAAAAATATGGCAAAAAAATGTAACGGAGAAATTAATTGAGGTGCTTGGAATCCTTTGTCGGGAGCTTTTCGGATGCTGTATCGGTTTTAAAGGTATTAAACTTACGCGGCCTGACAATTTTAATGCTTTGTTTGGAAAGAGCAATGCTGGCGTTTAGCTCAAAACCCACCAATAGAATAAGCGAGTTAAGATAGAGCCAGATCATGATCACGATAAGCGTGCCTATTGAGCCATACAGTTTGTTGTATGCATTAAAGTTGTTAATGTAAAAGGCAAACCCGGAAAATGTTAAAATAGCCAATATCGTTGCCAACATTGCACCCGGACTGAAAAGTTTCCATTTTTTTGATGAAGCGGGACCAAATTTGTAGAGAATGCTAACAGTAAAAAAATAAATGCCGAATAATATAAACCAGCGAGACGCGGTGATAACGAAGCCCCAAAAAGCCGCATTGATTTCAATGTTGTCTTGCAAATATCGGATTACGTAGCCTGCAGCCGTGAAAATAGTCATTCCAACAGCTAACGCGATGATAATCATCAATGTCAGGCCTATGGCGACCAGGCGCTGTTGTCCCCAACTGCGGCTTTCTATAATCAAGGAAGCCTTGTTGAAGGCAAGCATCAACGAACTGACGCCATTGGTAGCAAAGAAAGTGGCCAATATAAAACCGATGGACAGTAAACCGCTATTTTGGTTTTTCACAATATCCTCTAACGTCGACTCAACGGTAAGAAACGCATTCTCCGGCATAACCACTTCCATGAAGTCGAGCAACTGCTCCTGAAAATTGTCAATGGGTATATACGGAATAAGTGTGAAGAGAAAGATAATACCGGGGAAAATAGCCAGCATAAAATTGTAAGCCAAAGAAGAGGCCTTATTAAGAATGGACTCCCGGGCGATTTCTTGAAAAAAAAAGATGGCAACGGTGTAGAGGGGCAACGAACCAAACCCCGGAAGCACAACAACCTTGGTCCATTCAATGAATTGGAAGTAAGGTTTGAATCTCAACAATGTTCGATGCGCCCAGTTCATGATCACTCAAAGTGCCTTCGCAGCCGGGCTAGGAAATCAGCAGGGGCTACGCACGGTTTGTTACGTTGCTTATCTACAAAAACCAACGTCGTACTACCCGTATTCAACAATTCTCCACGTTGATTGAACAACTCATAATCGAAACGGATTTTTACGGACGGTTTTTCGTTCAAAGATGCCTTTACGGTTATCTCTTCGTCATAGGTTGCCGGTTTCAGGAATTTTGATTGTAATTCAATAACCGGCAACATGATGCCGCTGTCTTCCAGAGCCTTGTACGAAAAACCCAGACTCCGAAACAACTCAACCCGGCCCACTTCATAATACATAGCATAATTGCCGTAATAGACATACCCCATTTGGTCGGTTTCAGCATACCTGACTCGTACCTTTGTTTCAAACGTGTACATTTAGCGCTTGATGTTTCGTTCATTCAATGCCTGTTGGAATTTCCGGGCATTTATATTGTGTTCGGCCTGAGTTACGGCAAAATTATGATAGCCGGAAAAGTCTTCCTTGGCACACATGTATAAAAAATTATGTTGCTGATAGTTTAATACCGCGTCAATAGATGAAATACTAGGCATCATAATCGGACCCGGCGGCAACCCGCGGTACAGGTAGGTGTTATAGGGTGAATCCGTACGCAGGTGTCTGTAAAGCACGCGCCGGATGGTGAAATCGTTATTCGCGAAAATCACCGTGGGGTCGGCTTGCAGCAGCATGCCTTTTTGCAGCCTATTGAGGTACAGCCCCGCTATTGTAGGCATCTCATCCGTGTGGAGAGCTTCTCCTTTTACAATAGAGGCTAATACACTTACTTGCTGCGGCGTGAGATTAAGGTTGGCTGCTTTTTCCGTTCGTTCTTTATTCCAGAATTTTTGATACTCTTCGTGCATACGCTTGGCAAACGCATCCGCAGAGGTATTCCAATAAAACTCGTACGTATTGGGAATGAACATGCTGAAGAAATTTTCGGCATCAAACCCGTAACTTCTCGCTAAACTATCGTTGTTTAATAAATTGATGAATGCAATAGAATCAGGCTCCAGCTGGTTTGCCAATACGGCCGCAAGGTTTTCTTTAAGTCGTACATTTTCAAAGCGAAGTTTCACCGGCTCCTGAAATCCACCGCCTAATTTGTTGATCAATGTACGGTTATTCATGCCAGGGTCCAATTTATATTTTCCGGGTTTCACGCGACCGGGATATTCCATTTTCTTCGCGGCCCAACGGAAAGTCGCGGTATCGTCAACCAGGTGAAGTTCGCCGATGTTGTGAATCACGTCTTCAAAATCCCAGTGTGAATAGATATAGAGATACTCGGCATTGGCGGTGACATTGGGTGCAAAAAAGCCCCGATAGTATTTAAAGGCGATGATGCATCCCACCGCAACGACCGCCGCAGATACCGCCAGTATGATTTTTAGTAACCCGCCCTTTTTCACTTTTTTCATATAGTTGTTTGCTGCTTCAGTCGCCGATTATTGATTTGCAAGCGCGATATTGATCGGAGTGCCTATGCTGACGGCTGGATCTTCCGGTGTTGGTGTCTGGGAAATTACGGTTGCGCTGGCACTATCCGCTATTAAACCCATGTAATTAACGGTTCCCAGGGTTAATGAGTTGCCCTGAAGCGCGAAACGAACCTGATCTAACGTCAGTCCAACGAGATCGGGTACCTGTACTTCACTTGCGCCCTTACCATTTCCCAGAACGAGGTCTACGGTTGATCCTTTTGGAATCGGCCGTCCGGCATTGAGTCGTTCACCGCCAAATTTGACATCCAATACGACGTCACGCGCAATATCGGGGATGTACGTAGTGTCGCCCAATTTGAGACCGTAACTAGTTAGAATCGCACGGGCTTCGACAAAGGTTTTCTCCACCAGTTCGGGAAAGGCTACTTCGGGAGCTGTACGTGTGATGATGGTCAGATAAAGTGTCCGGTTCTTTTTTACTTTCGTATTCGGATCCGGATCTTGTTCGATGACGAGACCAGGTTTCGCATCTACCTGATAGATTGAGTCCAAATCATATTCGAAGCCCGAAGCTTCCAGTTTTTTTATCGCTTCCTCAATCACCAGCCCTTTGAGCTCCGGTACTTGGACAGATTCATTATGCCGGGTATATTGACGAAGGCCAAAGACAATAATCAAAAAAAAGACGGTCAAGCCGATCAACGCACCAATGAGGTTTTTTCGGAATGTTTCTGTTCTCAGATATTGGAAGAATTTTACCATATTCATCTATCAAATTGACGGCTAAATGCGATTTACGTGATGTTTAGCAATATTAGCGCCACAGTTTACAGCCCCAGTAAATTAACAGGGGATGGGGCAACAAACTTAGATAAACTTGCTTTGATATGCAAGTTACGCATCGTATACGCAAACGGGCGTTACGGTAGCGAAAGAATAGGTCGGAAGCGGGGCTTCGGTATTGTATTTGTTCTACGGGTTGTCTATGTTTGCTGAATCATGAAAAAAAAGATAGCCCTGATAACCGGCGGATATACCGGCGAATCCGAAGTTTCATTCAAAAGCGCTGAATTTGTTTATGAACAGCTGGATAAAACCAATTATGACGTCTACAAGATCACCATCACCCTCGACAGTTGGTTTCATGTCGGCGACAACGGCGTCAAGTATTTAATCGACCGAGATCATTTTACGCTGCCTATGGATGGACAGGTCGTTTATTTCGATCTGGCATTCATTATGCTGCATGGTTCTCCGGGTGAGGACGGCCGTCTTCAGGGATATTTCGATATGGTAGGGCTACCGTATACCACCTGTGATCCCCTTACCTCCGCATTGACCATGAATAAGGCCTATACGAAAGCCGTATTGGCGGGGATTCCTGAACTGTATCTGGCTAAGTCTGTACAATTGTTTGACACCGAACGTATGGAGGCCGCAAACCGGGTGCGCCGTGAACTATCGCTCCCTTATTTCGTCAAACCCAATGCGGGGGGAAGCAGTATCGGGATGACCAAGGTAAATGCAGAACATGACTTGACGGATGCCCTAGAAAAGGCATTTAATGCGGAAAATACAGGTAGACAGGTTATCGTTGAAGAATTTGTAAAGGGGCGTGAATTTTCGGTGGGTGTGTATCGCCGGGCAGATAAGATTGTTGTCTTGCCGGCGACAGAAGTGATCACCGAACGCGAATTTTTCGACTTTGAAGCTAAATATGTGCCCGGACTAACTCAAGAAATAACGCCCGCAGACCTCACTTCTGAACAACGATCACGCGTGGAAAGATTGGTAAAAGCAATTTACATCCGACTGAACTGTAAGGGGATGGTACGCGTTGATTACTTCTTGGAGGAAGGAACAGACCGTTTCTATTTCATTGAAATAAATACGGTACCTGGGCAGACCGCCCAAAGCTTCATTCCCCAACAGGTGCGTGCCGCCGGTATAACGGAAACGGAATTTTATGGGGAGCTTATTGAGCAAGCTTTGTTAAATTAAGAGTGAAAGCCGGCAATTCCATTTATTCCGTCACCTCGACCCACCGACCTGCTGTTAAGGCCTGTATCCGGTTATCGTACATTGCCTCGGCACTTATTGCGGGTAGGAAATAACGGCCTACATACGATGCGTTGAGCAGTACCCGGTAAGTGAGGGTTTCCTGTTGCTGGATATTGAAGTGGGTAAGCACCCGATCGTCACGTATATCCTGATAGGTGAACGGTGATGAGCGAAGAGCCGATTCATTGTCATTGAGCCGGGTATTGATAATTTCCCAACCGGAAGGGAATATCTGGGCAAGTGCCATGTGCTCATACATTCCCATACTTCCTGTATTCTTTAACGTAACTTCCGCAATGAAGTCGGTGCCCTGCGTCAATAACCCCGGGTCGATTTCCTGTCCTTCCCGATCGGTGTACCGTACATTCATGGTCAGCAATTCGGGGTTGTTATGAACGGGCGGATTTTCTCCGGCAGGAAGCTGACCTTCACGCACCACGCGCACGTACAGCTTGTTGTTGCCTGAGTTCTGCACCTGTATCTGATTGCTTTTATTGCTGAAACTAATCGGAATGCGGTATACATAGGTCGTTGCAGAAACGGTGTTGGACTTGCCATTGAGGTTGTAGGTGAAGTTGTTCTTACCTGCCCGCTCGTCGCCAAACTTGCCGATGGCTAACAAGGCATACGCGGTAGTCTGCGTGCTGTACCAGTTGTCAGTGTCCAATCCGGCGGCAACCGCAAGCAATACTTTTTCTGCCTCTTGCCGACGCTCCATAAGATCAAGGGTCTCCAGGATCATTGCGCGGTCACGCAGCGCCGACCCAAACGTATATCCGGCATTTTCATAGGGTTTGCCTTCAGTAGGACGGTTTTTAACCAGTTGGTTGGCAACAATACCCTGTCCGGCAAGCTGATAGGCTGCGGCGAGCCGCCAGGCAGCCTCATCCGATAGATAGGGGAATTCCTTGAGTCGGTTCATTGCCCCAAGTTCGGGTGCCTTTGCAAGCGCAAGCAGGTAAAGCCGGTAGGCTTGTACCAGATCCCCGCCTCGCCAGTTATATTGGTCGGGTGCCCAATTTTGAGCCGTATTCCGCTGATAGCGCAGCCATGCTTCCAGGAATCCGGCCGGCAATGTATATCCCTTGGCCTTCGCTTCCAGTAGGAAGTGTCCGGCATAGTTGGTGCCCCATTCATTGGCTTCGTGCGCACCCGGCCAATAGCCGAGACCTCCGTTAGCCAATTGGTAATTCCGCAGTCGGTTAATGCCGGCCTTGATGTTTCTGGCTATTGCCGCTTTTTCCTGTTCTTTCAGTTCGACCAGCCGATCGAGCATAAGCTGCGGAAACACACTGGATGTCACCTGCTCCACGCAGCCATACGGATAGCGGATCAGGAAATTCAGCCGTTTGCTGAGGTTAATCGGCGGCAATGACGAGATTTCCACCATAGCGGTATTGCCGTTGCCAGGGCCCAGCGGTACGATTTCCCCTTGCCATGCTGAGTTGCCATTGATTTCTGCCTTGTCAACCGAGGTGATGAACGGATTCGGGTTACGGATGTCGATTTCAATTTCGTACACCGCCGTCTCATTGCCGCTTTTTGCGACCGCACGCAATTTGCCAACACCCGTACGGTTGGCGGTTTTTATGGAGGCATAGGCCATTTGTTCGCCCTGTTGCGTGAAGGTCAGGATCTGTTTGCCGTTTTGCACGGATAGTCCATCGGTGGCAGTGACCTCGAGACTTACCTGTTTGATGTTGTTTTCCATGGCAAACACGGTGAGCGGCAGCCTAAATGTTTCACCAGGGCCGATCACGCGGGGCAGGGTGGCTAGTAACATGAGCGGCTTTTTCACGGCAACCGCTTTTTCTGCAAAGCCGTACGCGCCATCCTGTCCGGCTACAACCATGGCCCGTACCGAACCAATGTATTGGGGCAGGGTGAAGTCATGTTTGTTTTTTCCGCCCTTGCGAAGGGTGAAAGGCCCGAGGAACTTGACCACGGGCTGGAAGCGATTGGCTTTCGCCGGGTTTACATTTCGGTCGATTTCGCCGTCGCCCCCAATGCTTAAAATGCGTTCCAGATCACCTCCCCAAGCGCCCAGCACCTGATCAAATAGATCCCATGATTTGACGCCAAGTGCTTCTCGCGCGTAGAAACTGGCATGCGGATCCGGTGTCTTAAACCGCGTGAGATCGAGCAGCCCTTCGTCTACCAGGGCAATGGTATACGTCATCGCTTTCCCATTGGATTCGGATACCGTGATGCTCGATTTGGTTTCCGGACGCAGTACGTCTGCCATGCTGATCTGCGGGGTTAAGACGGTCTTGGGATTTTCGACCAGCAGCGGTATTACGCCGTACATCCGGATGGGGAGGTCATTAGCGGTCTGCTCGTGGGGTTGCAATAAGGTAACGTTTACAAATACATTGGGTGCCATCTCTTCGGTCACCTTGAATTTATAAACCGTTTGTCCCTGTTGGGTTTTGATCCACCAGCTTTGCAGTACCCGGCTGCCATTTTCAATACTAATAAGGCCGCGGCCACCTTCCGAAGAGGGAATGGTTATGGTCACTTCCTCACCCGCCTGATAGGTTTCTTTATCAGACGTAAACGACAGCATGGATGCTTCCGTCGGATTGCTTTGCTGCTCGCGTTGGGCCCATCCCGGCCAGTCGATGTACAACGTTTTTCCAGTGGCGTGGCCGCTTTCCAGGTCGACCACCCGCACCAAATAGCGCCCCCAGTCGGGATAGTTTACGCGGATGTTCCATTTTCCACGGCCATTGTTCAGGGTGATGGTTTCTTTTTTGAGCAATTGATTGTATTGGTCCTGCGTAAAGTTGCCAAGGTATTCTTCCTCTTGGTTCCACCACCATTGCCAACGGATCTTATAGAATTCTACCTGTACACGGCGGGTTCCGGAGACTTTTTTTCCGTTTGCGTCCACATCTACGATATCCAACTCGTGGTCCTGATCCGTTAGCAGCATGCCCGAAAGGCGATCGCCTTCAGGAGTGCGTAGCCCGACATAACTGGCGTAAGGGCTGTAAGGCATGCTGATGTTATCGATACTGAAGTTGCCGCCGGGTTCAAACACGCGGGTGGTGAAACTGGCACGCAGCATACCCGGGGCCCCGTTGGTGGCCGCAATGTCGGCGGGAAAAGCGGCATTGCCCTGTTGGTTCAGGGTGCCGTCAAATAGCACCTGGCTTTCCGAAGTAAACGTACGTGTCGGATCGTCAAAGGTATAGGGTTTATAATCGGGAAATGTTGTTTTGACCGGTGTTACCACAGCTTCGACACGTGCCTTCAGATTTTGTACATCCGCGCCGAAGAGCCATTTTGCCGAAAGCGCAACGGGCGTGTTGCTGTTCTTGTTCAAGACCTTGCGATTGCCGAAATCCAGCGTAATGCGCAGGCGGTTGGGCATTACGGTCTCTATTTTCAACGTTTTCTGAAATGTCGCGCCACCCACGCTTACCTTCGCCAGCCAGTTACCTGTAGGCGCTGTGGTTTCCGTTTTGGTTTTGAAGGTATAAAAGCCGTTAGTTTGCTTGGATTCGACCATCCGCCTGGCCAGCTGGCCCTTCGGGTTATACAATTCAAAAGTGACCGGGTGCTCCGCCGGGAGGTTGGCCGATTGGTTTTCCATGATGAAGCTGAGGTAAAGTGAGTCGCCCGGACGCCAAACACCCCGTTCACCGTAGATAAATCCTTTAATACCTTTTTGTACCACATCTCCTCCCACATCAAATCGGCTTAAGGGTAGGGTAGAGCCATCGTCCAATTTCAGGTAACCTCGTTCATCGTTTTTAGATGCGATGAGCATAAACGGCTTTCGGGAAGCCTCGATGCGCGCAAAACCCTCGTTATCGGTGGCGGCTGTTTGAATGACCTGCTGTTGGTAATCCAGCAATTTCACTTCGACCCCCTGCATCGGCTGGGTCGTAAGAATATCGGTGGCAATCACGGTGACGCTGTTGTCGTTGCCCCGCTTGGCAATGAGCCCAATGTTGGATGCCAGCATATCGCGGCTGGCCCAGCGCTCCGTTGTATAATACGAGCTGTGGCAGGGATTGTCGCGCTCGTTCCAGTCGTAGTCGTACGGATAGTAACTGTTGTAGCGCGACCAGAACTCGTCGTCTTCATCGATGTTGTCGGAATAGTAATTGTTGCCTTGTTCGTTTTCGGCGTCCTCGATTTCCTGCAGATCTGCATCCCCGCAGGGATAAACTGAATAGCTGTGGCGGAAACCGATCAAAACCCGGTAAATTGCACCCGGCTCGGTTTTCAATAGATTGTCGATGTCCAGCGAAAAGCGGTTCTTCTTACGTAGGTTCACACTTTTATCTGCATCCAGTGCGATGGTTTTCTGAACGACCGGCTTGGCAACACGGCGCAGTTCATACTTACTGTCGTAGGTGGTCTGGAAATACTGAGGGACGTTGTTTTCGTAGATTTTTACGATGGTTACGTCTACCGCCCGTAGGTTTACGGCTTCGAACGGCATCGTTAGCCTACCTGCCCCAGGCAGAATGGTGCCTTTTCCTGGAATACTAACCGACGGTAACCGGTTTTCGAAGTTGACATTGGCGGAATAGGCGGCCGTGATTTTTTTTCCGCTGATGCTTTCGATCCCTTCGTTTATCGCAATTGCATAATCACCTTCAAGCCGGTCGGGTGCATATACCTTTACCTCGCTGCCGTCGATGGTATACCGGGTATCGCTCACACCGCTGATTCCAATGAGGCCATCGAGCTGCTGGGCCACCAGAATGGGGTCGGAAAACTGAACAAGCACAAATTGCTCGGGTTCATGCACGGCACGGATATCAAGTACCTTAAATACGCCGTTGGCAGGTACTTCGATCTTTTTTTGACCGGTTTTCTTCGAACGTATGGCAGAGCCGTCCCAATTCAATAATACTTCATAAGCATCTTGGCGTTTTTTGAGCGAGTCTATGGTAAAGGAAGATAGACGCGTCTGGGCGTTGTGCTGCCATTTGATGGTCAGTAGCTTACCGTTATCGGCCGTCGCTTTTAGGATTTTTTCAATGTTGTCCACCGCTTCGATATCGGCAAAAGAAAGACTTCCGGTCAATTTCATAAGATCTGCGGAGGAAGTAGTTTGGGCTTTAAGTCCATCTAATTCGACATGATAGGAGGGGTCGATGATTTTGAAGTCGAAAATAAAATTTTTGAGCGCATCCGGTACCTCAACGATTTCTCCAAGGTTAAACGAAACCTGATACTCCTTGGAAGGCTCGAATTGCTTTTCCGGAATAAACTCGACCGTACGGGCGTCTATCCAACGTGTTTTTCCTTTTATTGCCGGATGGATGGTGAAAAGCTTTCGCGTATCTTCCGCGTTAGTTTCCTGAAAATGGTTCACCTGTGAAGCAAGACGTAAGCGTATGGTGCTTTCACGCGATATTACCCCGGTGGTATAACCTTCGACATACTTAGCGAAGGCCGCATTGCCTGCATTGGGTTCCGCAGGGCCGCTGCATTGCCATGTCAGTACGACAATAATTGCTAGGATGGCAATCCCGGGAATGCTCATGCGTGAGATCGAATTGATGCACTTCATTGTATAGGAGTTGTGGGAGCGAAAGTAAAGAATTTTTGGGCTAATTTCCTCATTTGCAGTTAATGAATGGGACTGTTTTCCGCAGAAGTTAGTAGAAAGCGGTTACAAAGCGATTTCTTTTCAGTGGACGTGTATACTGTCCCTAACGAACGTCTTCCCACCAATGATTGAATACCTGGGCAGAATCGTTCAATAATACCAATTGACCGATTTTTGGGGTTAAGAGGGGGAGGCCTACGTTTCTGTTGGCTTCGGTGACGCGCGCCAGCGGCTCATCCCAGGCGTGCATGGCGAGCGAAAATTTCGAATTGTGGACCGGAAAAACCGACTGCGCATCTAAATCTTGCGCGGCTTGCAGCACCTGTTCCGGAAGCATATGTATATAAATCCATGCCGGATTATATTGTCCATCTTCCAGGAATGCCAGGTCAAAAGGCCCGTATTGTTTGCCAATCTCGGCAAAATGCTTTCCATAACCACTGTCGCCACCGATGAAAATGCGCTGCGATGGGGTATTTAACACAAAGGAGGCCCACAGTGTGCCGTTTCGCTTAAAACCCCGACCCGAAAAATGGCGGCCCGGGGTAGCATGTATGGCAAACCCATCTGTCAAATCAGCGGTTTCGTGCCAATCAAGTTCAATGATCTTTGATGGTGCATACCCCCAGTATTCGAGGTGGGCGCCCACACCCAATGGGCAGATGACATGAGCCACTTTGGGTTGGAGCTTTTTGACTGTAGCGTAGTCAAGATGATCCCAATGGTCGTGCGTAATAATCAGGTAGTCGATTTTAGGCATGTCTTCGGAATGATAGTTTGTCGTTCCTGGAAAACTTTTCGTTGTGAATGACACCGGCGATGCATTTCCATTGAATACAGGGTCCACCAGCAACCTTTTGCCATCTATTTGAAGGAAATAGGAAGAATGGCCAAACCAAATCAACGCGTCGATCCGGGAATCCAGGGCATGGATGTCTGTTTGCACATGCGGAAGGGTATCAACGGGAACCTGTCTTGGGGTCTTGTTGAATAAGAAACTCCAGATAACCGAAATCATGTTGGCGCCTTCGGCTAGATCGGGCGTATTTTCCAAATTTTGGAAGCTTCCCTTTTTGTAATTCGGCGAGCTTTTGATTCGCTCTAACCGCTGCCCGGCAGGTGCTTTGCCAAATTGGGGTTGTTGAAGGAAAATAAGTACGGCAACTACCAGAACCGCACAGATTACAAAAAAGTATAGAAGCATTCGTTTGATGATTTTTTTCATGCTATTCGAGCCGAAATCCAAACAAATTAATTGGGCTTGGTCCAATAATGCAATTTACCGAGTGATTTTTACAATCGGCTGACTGCATGGCGAATGTTTGGCCGGCAGGACCTATACTAAATACGGGTTAAAAACGCGGTTATCTCACGGTTGAATGACGCGGGATTCTCGAGATTCGGAAGATGGCCGCATTCGGTCATCTCCACATATACGGAATCAGGTATTTCCGATACCAGGATGTCGGCTTGCTCTTTGGTGGTAATCTTATCTTCCGCCCCGCGGATAACCAGTACTGGAACGGTTATGTCTTTCAGACTATCGGTAGTATCCGTGCGGGAGGCCAATGCAAGCAGCGTAGCGCAAATACTGCTTTCAGTGTTTCTGCGGATACTGCTCTTGATGAGGTCGACGGCATCCCTATTTTCCAAAAGACTTTTTTGGGAAAAGACGTTGTTTACAAAGCCGATGGAAAAGGGCCGCCTTCCATTTTTGAGTACGGATTGGATGCTGTCAAAGCGCTTCAACTTCGCTGCATTGTCATCAGCCAGCGAGTGCGTATCGCTTAAGATTAATCCCGAAAATGCCTCCGGTTGGATCTGGTAAGCGCGTAACGCAATGTAACCGCCCATGGATACGCCACAAAGGATGGATTTTTTTACCGACAATTTTCTGAGAAATGCCAATAGGTCCTTGGCGAACACATCCACGCTGAAAAAACCATGGCCTACTGTACTGTTCCCATGCCCCCGGACATCCACCGCGATGCCTGTCACCTGAGATGGCAGCGAATCCAATTGCGGGATCCACATGTTTTTGTTGAACGGAAAACCATGTAGGAATACGACGGTGTGTTCTGCATCCATTGCTTCCTTTAATAAATAGCTTATGCTAATGTCGCCAAGGCGGATTCTTTTTCGCTTGATCAGGTTTTTTTTATATTCCATATAGGGACGTAACAAATAAAAAGAAGGATATGTTTGAAATTTAAAAGTAATAAAATCAAGGAACTAATCCAACTTCGGATTGGATAGGGTCTATTTTTTCTAAAAATATTTCGTTGATATCATTCAGATTTCTATCTTTGCAAACCGATTCGGGAATGCGCTTGTAGCTTAACTGGATAGAGCACCTGACTACGGATCAGGAGGTTAGGGGTTCGACTCCCTTCAAGCGCACATGTTTCACTTTCATAGCCTAATCATAACGTTGGTTAGGCTATTATTTTTCACGCGTATATTATGCTAAACCTTGTGTTATTTGGCCCTCCGGGAGCAGGGAAGGGCACCCAATCGCAGAAGCTTATCGAGCGCTATCAATTGGTGCACATCTCCACGGGCGATCTTTTCCGCGCGCACATCAGCAACCAAACGGAGTTGGGGCAGCGGGTAAGCAAACTGATTGCCGACGGTGAATTGGTGCCCGATTCGATCACCATTGCGATGTTGGAGGAGGAGATTGTTAAAAATCCCGAAGCGAAAGGGTTTATTTTCGATGGTTTTCCACGGACCGTAGCTCAAGCAGAGGCCCTGGATCGTTTTCTGGAATCCAAGGGAACCGCTATAGCGAGTGTCATCGCATTGGATGTAACGGAGGAGGAATTGACCGCGAGGATTGCCAAACGGAAGGCCGTAAGCAATCGTGCGGACGATGACAGCGAGAAATTGAAAAAACGCATTGAAGAATATTTTAGCAAAACGATCCATGTGCTGCCTTACTATGAAAATCAAGGCAAACTAGCCAAAGTCAACGGCATTGGTAACATTGATGCCATTTTTGGTGAAATCACGGATATTGTAGATCGTTTGAAGAATTGAAATTTGTTGGTAGCCGACGGTTAATGGCCGAAAGCTGATATTCGAACGCTGACGAAGTGGCCCAAGGATCAAATTTTGTCGATTATGTAAAGGTATGCTGCCGATCCGGACGCGGAGGCGCAGGTTCGGCGCATTTGCATCGCGATAAATTCACGGCAAAAGGTGGCCCTGACGGTGGCGACGGCGGCCGCGGCGGGCATATCCTGTTAAAAGGCAATGCGCAGCTCTGGACCTTGCTACACCTGAAATACCGAAAGCATATTATTGCAGAGGATGGCCAGCCGGGCGGTAGTGCGCTGAAACATGGTGCCAACGGAAAGGACGAAGTGTTGGAAGTACCCTTAGGTACCGTGGCGCGCTATGCAGACACCAATGAGGTGCTTTTTGATTTAACCGAAGACGGTGAAACCAAAGTATTGACGCCGGGCGGGCGGGGCGGACTTGGTAATTGGCATTTTAAAACCCCAACCCAGCAAACCCCACGTTTTGCGCAGCCGGGTGAGCCGGGGAGAGAGGAATGGATTGTCCTAGAACTGAAGGTACTGGCTGATGTTGGCTTGGTCGGGTTTCCCAACGCGGGGAAATCTACCTTATTATCTGTCGTATCTGCGGCTAAGCCCGAGATTGCCGATTATCCTTTTACTACGCTGGTGCCAAATCTGGGCATTGTTTCCTACCGCGACAACCGGTCGTTTGTCATGGCGGATATCCCGGGCATTATTGAAGGCGCGTCTGAAGGAAAAGGATTGGGGCATCGATTTCTACGCCACATAGAACGCAATGCCGTATTATTGTTTATGGTTCCGGCCGATACCAACCGCACCATCAAGGAAGAATATCGGATACTCTTGAACGAATTGATCGCATTCAATCCTGAATTGAAAGATAAGCCCCGCATTTTAGCCATTACCAAATCAGACTTGCTAGACGATGAACTCCAGCAGGAGATGAAAAAGGAAATTCCCGATGAAATTCCCTACGTGTTTATTTCCTCCGTTTCAAATAAAAATATTCAACAACTAAAGGATCAAATCTGGCAGGCGATTAATGGTTGACGCCAGTATCCGGTTCGTTTGCCGTGGACGGATTCCGTACAATTAAGCTTTGTGTTGGGTAAGCAAATTCAATTCCCTCTGCCTGAAACGCCTCGAAGATGTGAAGGTTCATCGCCTGATTGATGTCCATATACTTATTAAAGTCGTCCGTTAACACAAAATACACTACTTCAAAAATCAAACTGAAATCGCCGTATGCCAGGAAATGCGCGCGATCAAACAGCGTATCCGATTGTGTGGTGATCGCTTCGCGGATGATCTGCGGGATTTTGACTAATTTTTCCTTCGGTGTATCATACGTGACGCCTAGCGTGAAAACAATACGTCTCCTTTGCATTCGCTTAAAATTATGCAGGCGTGAATTAGTCAGGTCCGTATTCGAAAAAACCAATTGCTCGCCCGTCAGTGCCCGGATTCTGGTGGTTTTCACACCAATGGATTCAATCGTGCCACTTTTATCCTCCACCACAACGAAATCACCGACCTCAAAAGGACGGTCGAAGAAAAGTACAAAGTAATTAAACAAATCAGCAATGATATTCTGTGTCGCTAACGCAATGGCAATGCCCCCGATCCCTAATCCCGTAAGCAGTGTAGCCACGTTGTAACCCAGGTTACTGATGAAAAAGAGAATGGCAATAATCCATAACAATGCAGACAAAATCATTACAATACCCTTCATTTGCTGGATGCCGGAATCGCCCCTACCTCTCCGCTTCAGGTAATTTCCCAGGAAATAGTGGATCGAGAAAATGACAAGTCGCGTCACCAAGAACGTCCACAGAAACATGCCAGCGATGTCCAATGCCCGATGAAGCCAGTCGGGTAACGTGAGACTATTGAGCGCAAAATAACATACACCGAAGTACAAAAGGGGAAGGATCGCATGACTGATTCCCTGTAACAGAAAGTCGTCAAAGGTTGTATCGGACTTTTTGACGATCCGCGTAAGCCCGCTCAACAGAAAGCGCTTAAACCATTTGACCGCGAGGATACCAAGCGCGACAACGCCCAGCACAATCAGGTACGATCGCAAGGTGTTTTCAAAAATGACAGTCTCCATATTTCCTCGTTTTATCCGCGCCGGAGGGGGCGGAAGTTTGTGTGTGAGGGTAACAATCCCAACTTGGAAATTGTTGGAGAAAAATGGAATCAGATAGCGTTAGGATGCGTTAGTACTGTTCAGTTTCATTGGGGAAATCGGATCCTTTCACATCGCGGATGTATCGGCCGACAGCCTCGTTTATCTCTTCATATAAATTAAGGTACTGCCTGAGAAATTTAGGTTTAAATCCTTTATTTAGTCCTAACATGTCGTGTACGACCAATACCTGTCCGTCGCAAGCTACGCCGGCACCGATACCGATGGTGGGGATGCGTAGGCTTGCTGTTACTTCTGCCGCCAGTTTCGAAGGAATCTTTTCCAATACCACAGCGAAGCATCCGGCGTCTTCCAGGTATTTGGCATCCGTCTTTAATTTGTTAGCTTCAGCTTCGTCTTTTGCCCGGACCGTATACGTTCCGAATTTGTATATGGACTGGGGAGTAAGGCCCAGATGGCCCATTACAGGGATACCTGCATTGACAATGCGCCGCACCGTTTCGTGAATTTCGACTCCGCCTTCTACTTTGAGACCGTGGGCGCCGGTCTCTTTCATGACACGAACAGCGGCTTTTAATGCATCGCTGCTTTCGCCTTGATAAGTGCCAAAGGGTAAATCGACAATAACTAAAGCGCGTTTAGCGGCGCGAACCACCGACGAAGCGTGAAACATCATTTCCTCCAATGTAATCGGCACGGTTGTCTCATAGCCGGCCATCACATTGGCGGCAGAATCGCCGACCAATATAATATCAATTCCTGCATCATCCAACACCTTTGCCATCGAATAGTCATAGCCCGTCAATACGGCTATCTTTTCGCCATTATCCTTCATCGTTTGGATGGTATGGGTAGTGATACGTTTGATCTCTTTGTTTACTGACATAAGGCAAACGTAAGAAAAAAAAGAATATAATAAGCATGGTAAGATTTTTACATAAAGTTCGCCGTCGCGGCGCGCAGCGATCCGACCGGAACGCATTAACAGCGACAGGTTTCGGGTGACGGTGTTAACGGTGGCGTTTAGTAGCTTCAAAAGAAAGCGGGCAATCGAGTCGTATATTAACCGGGGAATTCGTAACTTACCCACGATAATCCATAATAGCGATATGAAAACAATCTTGGTTCCTACTGATTTTTCGGAAAATGCTTTCGTAGCTGCTGAGTATGCCTGTGCATTGGCTGATGCGGCAGGGCAGAAAGTGCAATTGCTTCACGTATATATCGCGCTTTACGCGGGCTACGGTGAAGAAGGCAATAGCGTGAAACAAATTAAGTGGGCGGAGACCGAATCCGGTGAGGCGATGAAAGATCTTGTTGGGACGCTAACTAAGCAATTTCCCGACGTTGATATCGAAGGCGAATGTGTCAAGGGGTTTATGATCGAAGTGGTGATGGATAAGCTCAAGAAAGGAGAGAATTCCTTGGTAGTTATGGGTACAAAGGGAGCCACCAACATAACTGAAAGCATTTTAGGCAGCACCACGTATGAAGTGATCAAGAAGTCGCCCGTACCGGTATTGGTGGTGCCCATCGATACGCCCGACTTTGCCTTTCAGCGAGTAGGTTTCTTCACTGCGTATGACGACGACGAGCTGGATGCGCTGTTTGCTTTTCAACAAGCCATTACCCTCAGACCGCATTTGGCTATGGTGCATTTTTTCAAGAAAGACGAGAAAGCGCCTGAGAAAGAGTTGGCACATTGGCAACGTAAGGTGGCGGAGGCCTATCCGGACTGGGGCGTTTCTTACCACGCGATTCCCGTGGAAAAAGCAAACATTAATGCGGTTACACAGATCGCACAAACAGAGGGGTTGGATTTACTTATGTTTGCAAGGCCACACAAGTCTTTTTTTCAGAAAATATTCGAGCCCAGTCTTACAAAAGCGATCGCAAATTACCCAACCATACCCTCTTTGTTTATTAAAACATGATGCGCCCGGAATCTTTCTCCAATAGCTTATCTTCACCGGGGGCGCGTTGGCGTGCTGCCATGAAGGTTGAACAGCCACTACAGGTTGTAGGCACACTCAATGGCAATCACGCCTTGTTAGCCACGCAGGCAGGCTTTGGTGCGATCTACCTTTCTGGCGGTGGCGTCGCGGCGGGATCACTGGGCTTGCCCGATTTGGGAATTACTACATTGCAGGACGTGCTCATTGATGTTGAACGTATAACCAATGTCTGCGATACACCCTTGTTGGTAGACGTAGATACCGGATTCGGTCCGTCGGCATTCAACGTAGCTCGCACCGTGAAAAGCCTGATCAAGGCCGGCGCTGCAGCATTGCACATGGAAGACCAGGCGGGCGCAAAACGATGTGGGCATCGCCCCAATAAGGAACTCGTGAGCAAAACCGAAATGACAGACCGGCTGAAAGCCGCGGTGGATGCTCGTACGGATGCGCAATTTTTAATCGGTGCGCGGACCGATGCCTTGGCGAGCGAAGGGCTGGAACTAACGCTCGAAAGGGCTGTGGCATATGCAGAGGCCGGCGCTGATTTTATTTTTGCCGAGGCCGTGAGCGAATTAGCTCAGTATCGCGCATTCGCCGATGCAACAGGTCTCCCGGTGTTGGCCAATATTACTGAATTTGGAATGACACCTTTGTGGACGGTGACGGAGTTGTCGGCGGTTGGGGTTGCGATGGTGCTCTACCCCTTATCGGCCTTTCGAGCGGCTAACAAGGCGGCGCTCAACGTTTACACACATATCCGGAACGATGGCACGCAAAAGAATGTGCTGGATACCATGCAGACACGTTCGGAATTGTATGAAAGTATCAATTACCATGCGTTTGAACAAAAATTAGATGAGTTGTATGGGAGATAGGCGATGTTGGAATCAGAAATCCGGCTCAGCCGATTCCCAGCTGCTAATAACGGATAAAACTACACATTATGAGCGATAGCAATCAACAAACCGTGGGTAAGCCCAAGAAATCAGTGGCACTATCCGGTGTTGCTGCCGGCAATACCGCGTTGTGCTCCGTAGGAAGAAGCGGTAATGACTTGCACTATAGAGGATATGATATCCTGGATTTAGCCGAGGGCGCCTCCTTCGAGGAGGTGGCGCATCTGCTAATCCACGAACGGTTGCCCAATCGCGTGCAGCTTCAGGCCTATCAACAAAAGTTGAAAGCCCTTCGTGGATTACCGCAAATTGCCAAGAACGTGTTGGAGCAAATCCGTGCTGCAGCGCATCCCATGGATGTGCTGCGCACCTATACATCGGTATTAGGAACCATTTATCCTGAAAAGGACGACCACAATCCGGTGGGCGCGCGCGATATTGCCGATAAACTTTTGGCGTCTTATGCTTCTGCTTTACTGTATTGGTACCATTTTGCACATCACGGAAGACGGATTGAAGTGGAAACCGATGACGAATCGATCGGCGCACATTTTCTTCATCTGTTGCACGGACGGGAACCCTCTGCGTCATGGACTAAATCAATGGCCATATCGCTAAACCTATATGCTGAGCATGAATTTAACGCTTCAACCTTTGCGGGAAGGGTCATTGCCGGTACAGGATCGGACATGTACGCATGCATTACCGGGAGCATTGGAGCACTCAGAGGGCCTAAACATGGCGGTGCGAACGAAGTAGCTTACGAAATCCAAAGCCGTTATGGAAATGCACAGGAAGCTGTAGCCGATATTAAGCAGCGACTGGAACGCAAGGAAGTAATCATCGGATTCGGGCATCCGGTGTATACGCTTTCTGACCCCAGAAACGTGATTATCAAACGTGTTGCCAAGCAATTATCTGAGGAATCGGGCGACATGGGGTTGTTTGACATTGCCGAGCAATTGGAAACACTGCTTTGGGAGGAGAAAAGAATGTTTCCCAATCTGGACTGGTTTTCGGCGGTTTCTTACCACCTGATGGGTATACCAACCGCGTTCTTTACGCCGCTTTTTGTCATCGCAAGGGTAACCGGCTGGAGCGCCCACGTTATTGAGCAGCGTCAAGATGGTAAAATTATCAGGCCCAGCGCAAACTATATCGGGCCCGAACAGCGATCGTTTGTGCCACTAGGTAGTCGAAGTTGAATCGTTTACAATTGCCACCTTGTTTCCACTTTCCAGTTGACTCAAGTTTTCCATTTTCCACTAATTAAGAAGTCTAAAAAAATATGTCATCCCACATTTCAAACGTGCGTCCAGAAACAGATCAGGTTATCACCGACATTGTTGACTACATAATCGACTACCGGATCACTAGCGAAGCAGCATTTCAAACAGCACATTACTGCTTGTTGGACACACTCGGTTGTGGTTTTGAAGCCCTAACGTATCCGGCCTGCACGAAAATGCTTGGCCCCATTGTGAGTGGCACTACGGTGCCTTACGGAGCCAAGGTACCTGGCACATCCTATCAACTGGATCCGGTACAGGCAGCATTTAACATTGGCACCATGATCCGGTGGTTGGATTTCAACGATACATGGCTTGCGGCGGAATGGGGGCACCCCTCGGACAATTTGGGCGGCATATTGGCCACAGCCGATTGGCTTTCACGCACGGCTGTTGCCAATGGCAAAGACCCGCTGACCATGAAAGATGTGCTCGATGCTATGATTCGCGCACACGAAATACAGGGGGTGATGGCACTCGAAAACTCATTTAATCGGGTAGGCCTTGACCATGTACTTTTGGTAAAGTTGGCATCAGTAGCAACCGTTGGCAAGCTGATGGGACTCAGCCGCGATGAATTGATCAATGCCGTATCGCATGCGTTCGTTGATGGTCATGCACTCCGCACGTACCGGCATGCACCTAATACGGGAAGCCGAAAATCATGGGCCGCGGGGGATGCTACTTCACGAGCGGTGAGGCTCGCTTTGATAGCAAAAACAGGTGAAATGGGCTATCCATCGGTTCTTACGGCCAAGAATTGGGGATTTTACGATGTGCTCTTCAAAGGGCAGCCGTTTCGGTTTCAACGGGAATACGGCGCTTATGTCATGGAAAATGTGCTTTTCAAAATCTCTTTTCCCGCCGAGTTCCACGCGCAGACGGCGGTGGAGGCTGCAATGACCTTGTATCGCAAATTAACGGACCTGGGACGGACGGCCGACGATATCCAGCATATTCGTATTCGAACCCACGAGGCCGCTATCCGTATTATTGACAAAAAAGGGCCTTTGCATAACCCTGCGGATCGCGATCATTGCATTCAGTACATGGTGGCTGTGCCGTTGCTTTACGGCAGGCTTACGGCGGCTGATTATGAAGACAACATAGCTGCCGATTCCCGCATCGATAGGTTACGCGAAAAAATGGAGACACAGGAGGATGATCAATTTACGAAAGATTATCACGATCCCGAAAAACGCTCCATCGCCAATGCACTTACCGTGACGCTTAGTGACGGAACGGTATTGGCAGAAGAGATCGTCGAGTACCCGATAGGCCACAAACGCCGGCGTGCCGAGGGCATGCCTGTGTTGATTGAAAAATATAAAACGAATCTTGCCCGTATATTTTCTTTCAAGCAACAAAAACAGATCCTGGACGCTTCATTGGACCGAGAAACGTTATCCCGGATGCCGGTTAATGAATTTGTGGATTTGATGGTAACCCCATAATTTTTATCTTTGCTCCACAAGTGAGATACATATTATGCCTATTACCGACAACGATGTCATCTACGAAGATAACCATTTGCTTGCCGTGAATAAGCGTGCAGGGTACCTAGTACAAGCGGATCCCGGAGGTGATGAGCCTTTGGAGGATATGGTAAACAAGTATTTAACAAAAAAATACGAGAAGCCCAACGGTGCTTTTGTGGGAGTGGTACACCGGCTAGACCGCCCGGTCAGCGGACTGATCCTTTTCGCCAAGACGAGCAAGGGGTTGGAGCGGATGCAACAATTGTTTAAGGATCGTGAAATCCGTAAAACCTATTGGGCCGTCGTGCGGCAGCCGCCGGAGGAGCCGGAAGGAAAGTTGGTTCATTGGCTTTCCAGGGATCGTACGCAGAACATTACCAAAGTACATAAGACAGCGGCCGACGGGCGTGTATATGCCGAGTTGGATTACAAATTACTGGGCGAGTTAGACGGGTACTATTTGTTGGAAGTCTATCCACTGACTGGCCGGACTCACCAAATCCGTGCACAATTGGCCTCTATGGGGTGTCCCATTGTCGGTGATCATAAATACGGATATCCCAGAGGAAGCCTCAGACGATCCATCTGCTTGCACGCCAGAAAACTATCATTCGTTCATCCCATTCGGAAAGAGCCTCTTGAGTTATTCGCCGGAACACCAAAAGACGGATTTTGGGACCGATTTGAAGTGTTCAGTAACGCTTAACCTATTTTTCGGCGGCCAATAAACACCGGTAGCAAGCTATTTTGGGCTTTTCGAAAAAAAAATACGAAATAACGTGTACGTACACGTTATTTTTTTATATTTGTGTCAGATACTAAAACAAACGGTATTATCGCAAGGATGCGTATCGTATTGTTTCGACCCTATTTACGGGGCAACCAATTGTAACCTATCTACGGTTTCGTACTGTACGCAGAGGGATTTTTTATTTGTAATAGCCGCTGAAGCCGGGTTGTTTCAGCGCGGTTGCACGGGTGTGTTAACTTTTGTACTAAATTATATGAAAAGGTTACTAACAAGTCGATGGCGGGGAGCCTATTTGCCGGTTGCCCTGTTTTTTTCTGTCAGTTTGGGGATGTTTCCCCTTGCCCGTGCGCAGCAAAGCAGGACAGTCACAGGCACTGTTGAAAACATGCAGAACCATTCTCCTTTGCAAGGTGTAAAAGTTCAGGTAAAGGAATCGGGAAAAGCTACGGCTACGGATGCAAAGGGGCATTATAGCATTGAAGCGGCAACCGGAGATGTATTGGTGTTTTCATACGTTGGAATGAAAACGGTTGAAAAGCAGGTCGGGTCGTCCGACCGTGTTAACGTCTCGCTGGAAGAAGATTTATCCAGTTTGGAAGAGGTCGTGGTCATTGGATACGGTTCTGTTAGAAAGACGGATCTTACGGGGTCCGTGGGGCAGGTCGACGTTAAAGATATGGCCAAAGCACCTGTGGGGAATTTTGCCGAAGCATTGGCAGGTCGCGTTGCCGGTGTACAGGTGTCGGGCAGCGATGGTCAGCCCGGAGGAGGCATTAACATCATGATCCGGGGTGCGGGATCGTTGACGCAAAGTACGACCCCTTTATACGTGGTCGATGGGTTTCCGATCGAAGAGCTTGATCCCTCGACACTTAACATCGAAGATATCGAATCCATGACCATATTGAAGGATGCGTCGTCGACCGCGGTCTACGGATCGAGAGGGGCAAACGGTGTGGTATTGATCCAGACGAAGCGGGGCGCGATCGGTGAGCCGGTCATCACCGCTGGCAGTTCGTTGGGGTTTCAGTCGGAGCCCCAGAAGATTCCATTAATGTCTCCTTACGAATACCTGAAGTACCAACAAGAACTTAATCCTACGCATTCATCGACCTTAGCATATTTCGCCAAAGGGGAAACGCTGGAGGACTACCGGAACGTGAAAGGCATTGACTGGCAGGATATGGTTTTTCGCACGGGAGCCGTACAAATTCATAATCTGGCCATAAGGGGCGGTACGGAGAGCACGAAATATTCGGTTTCGGGCAATATGTACGACCAAAAAGGGTCCATCATCAACACGGGTTACAATCGATATTCGGGGAGGGTAACGATCGATCAGGATATCGGAAGCAGAATCCGAATGGGGGTGACAGCCAACTATACCGGTGTGCATACCAATGGACTGGTTATTAATTCCGCATACGCCAGCAGCAACGCCACCAGTACCATTATGATGAGAACGTGGATGTATCGTCCAGTCGTTGCCTTGTCCAGCGATGTCGACCTGATCGATGAACCGGTGGATGAATCGGCAATAGGTACATCGGATTTTCGGGTTAACCCGTTTATTGACCTTGAAAACCAATATCAGCATAACTATACCAATTTGTTGGACGGCAATGGATACATCAGTTATGAAGTCATAGAGGGCCTGACATTGAAATCGACTGCGGGTATCCGGCATGGCGTGGAACGTCTGGATCGCTTTTTTAATTCAAAGACGTCGCAAGGCAGCCCGAACAATCCCAATAATCTTAATGGCGTTAACGGGTCCACACTGGATATCTTTACCACGAGTTTCTCCAACGAAAATACGTTGACCTACCAGAAAACTTTTAATGAGGATCACAACCTGACGGCGCTGGGCGTTTTCAGCCTGAATAGCGTAAGCAGCGAACAAGCTGGCTACTCAGGCAGGTACCTGCCTAATGAAAACCTGGGGATGGACGGATTGGATCAGGGAGTGGCTTATAACCCCGTTTCCTTATCAACCCGCAATGCCATGCTGTCATATGCAGCCCGGCTCGACTACAACTACCGGTCGAAATACCTGTTAACGTTTACATTCCGGGCCGACGGGTCGTCGAAGTTCCGGAATCATTGGGGATACTTTCCGGGTGTAGCGATCGGCTGGAATATGAGCAATGAGCGCTTTTTCGAAGAAGCACTCCCTTTCGTGTCGACGTCAAAAATTCGCGCAAGCTATGGTAGTTCGGGGAACAACCGGGTAGGGGATTTCGATTGGCTTCCCCAGTTGGTCTACAATATAAACGGCTATTCGTTTAACGGGGCAGCGCCGGTAGGTGCCGTATATCCCTCGAATGTTGGCAATCCCGACCTGCGTTGGGAAAATATCAAGACCATCGATGCGGGCTATGAATTGGGCTTGCTAAATGATCGGTTTTCTCTGGAACTGGATTTATATCGGCGAACGACGGAAGATATGCTGATACAGGCAACGCTGCCTCCGACCACAGGGTTCACATCAGCCCGGAAAAACATTGGGAAATTACGCAACGAAGGGTTGGAAATCACGCTGAATTCGACGAATGTCCAAAACGAGCATTTCATTTGGTCAAGCAGCTTCAACATCAGCTTCAACAAGAATACCGTAATGGCCTTGAACGAAGGCCAGCAAGCGTTGTATGCCAATGGAAGGTATTTTTCACAATTCAATAAGCCATTATACATCTCGGAGGTCGGGCAGCCCGCAGGCATGATGATGGGGTTTGTCTGGGAAGGTAACTACCAATACGAGCATTTTGATAACCCGTCTCCGGGGGTTTACATCCTGAAAAACGATGTGCCGACCAATGGGGCGGTACGGAATACGATACAGCCGGGTGACATCAAATACCGCGATCTAAACGGAGATGGCATCGTCGATGACAATGACTTGACCATTATCGGTCGGGGGCAGCCGATCCACATCGGTGGTTTCGCCAATAACTTCGGTTACAAAGGGTTTAGCCTCAATGTGTTTTTCCAATGGTCTTATGGAAACCATATTTACAATGCAAACCGGCTGGCTATGGAGGGCAACAGCAACGGTTTCGCGCAGATGAATCAATTTGCGACGTACATAAACAGGTGGAGTCCCGAAAACCAGACCAACGAAAATTACCGGACGCGTGGCCAGGGGCCCATCGGTTTTTATTCTTCTCGGGTAGTGGAAGACGGATCTTACCTGCGTCTGAAAACCTTGTCGCTGGACTATTCGCTGCCAGCCCGTTTGATCAAGGGTGCGTACCTGAATAATCTAACCCTGACGGTTGCGGCTCAGAATCTGATTACGTGGACCCGGTACTCCGGTATGGATCCAGAAGTGTCCATATTAAACTCGGTGCTGTCGCCAGGATTTGACTTCTCCTCCTACCCACAGGCGCGTACGATTACATTCGGATTGAAAGCAGGGTTTTAGATGATAATTCAATGGAAATGAAAACAAGATATTTTACCACGGCATTCCTGGCGTTAGCGACCTTCAGCGCCTGCCAGGATTTCCTGAAAACGGAACCCACGGATTTTTTGAATCCGGACAATTATTATGAGACCGAGCAACAACTACAAGCTGCCCGGACAAGTATTTACGACATATTAGGCAACGGATCCCTGTACGGAACCAATACGCAATATTTGTTGGCCTGGACAGCCGATGAAGGGTATATGAACCGTTCAACACTAACGAGCGGGCCGTGGAATTACTTTTATGGTACAGCCGACCCATACAACACGGGGGTTTGGTCTAATCTATTCAACGGTATTAACCGGGCGAACAATGTATTGGCCAATGTCGATAAGAACCCTGCGATCAATCAGCAGATTCGGGATGTAATCCGGGGAGAAGCGTTGTTTCTCAGGGGCTATTTTTATTTTATCCTGGTGCAGTACTACGGTGGGGTACCCATAAAGACCGAACCTACCGCATCGATTGTGGATGTAAATATTGCGCGGAATACGGTACGGGAAGTCTATGACCAGATATTGGCCGATATGGTCGCTGCAGAACCTCTCGTGCCGAATATATCCTCGCTGGGATTCGGTGGAGCGATTAGCAAATCGGCAGTACGCGGTATATTGGCACGGGTGAATTTGGTAATGGCCGGTTATCCGTTGCGGGACGAAAGCCGGTATGCAGAGGTGAAGCGCTGGGCGCGTATGGTGATGGACGATACGGAGGCCGGACACGAGATGAACCCCAGCTATCCGGATATATTCAAAAAACTCGCTGGTGATCAGTATGATATCAAGGAAAGCATTTGGGAGGCAGAGTTCTGGGGTAACTTGACGGACGAGTACACGGAGACGGGCAACCAAGGATACATCAACGGCCCTGCATCCGCCAATGGCTCTGCAACCGGGCGGGCGGATTCCTACATGAGTATAACCGCGAAATTTTATAATGTGTTTGAGGAGGGCGATTTGCGCAAATGGTTCAGCATTGCGCACTTTACCTATGTGAATAGCCAGGTCAATGGAGAGAAGAACCTGTTGGCAAGACCTTCGACCGAAGCAGTGAAATATGGGATGCGGCCGGCCAAGTGGCGGCGGGAATATGAGACGTTGCTGCCCAAAGCCGGCAACCGGACTCCTCAGAATGTGCCGTTATTGCGTTTCACGGATGTCTTGCTGATGTATGCCGAAGCCGAGAATGCTATCAATGGTCCTACTGCGGAAGCCGTGGAAATCATCAACAGGGTAAGGCAGCGTTCGTGGTCGAGGGGTGTTAGGGAAATCCGCCTTGTCAACCGTGGGTCGGGCTATGCAACGGCACCAAGGGTGGTTTTTGGAACGGAGAACGGTAGTGGAGCGGCCGCTACGGCCGTTGTCAATGAAGCGGGGGAGATTCTTGGTGTAATGTTGGATCGCGATTCAACAGGAGTCACATATTATCAAGAAGGCCGTTATACGGCTCCACCAACGGTTACGTTCGAATCGGAAACCGGAAGCGGCGCTGTAGCGGAGGCGGTCATTTACCAGGCTACGGATGCTAATTTAACCGAAGCACAAACCGCAACCAAGGAAAGTTTACTCGCAGTCATCCAAGACGAACGGATGCGGGAATTCAATTTTGAATTGTCACGGAAAGCCGACCTGCTACGCTGGGGATTATTTCTGGAAGTCCATCAGGATATGGGAAATACCATACAGCAAGATGTGCCGGGCGCATTCTATGCGCAATATTACAGTAACGTGTCGGAAAGGGATTTGCTTAGCCCGATTCCGGATAGCGAAATAAGTGTCAATCGGGCCATGGTACAGAACCCCGGTTGGTAAGTATGTCAGTAAAAATATAAGAGTATGAGAATTGTGCAATATATAAGCTGTCTGGGAGTGTTGCTTTTCACTTCCTGCACCAAAGAACTGTTAGTAGGTGACGCGCCCGACTTTGATGCAGCACTTGCAGCTGCTTCGTATCAAGTAGGTGAAGAAGTGGTTTTTAACTTAACAGGTAACGCGGATGTGATTGCTTTTTACTCCGGCGAAGTAGCCAATGACTATGCGTTTAGGGATGGGCGGATCGTAGCGCTCGATGATCAGGGAGCGACCATGGCATTTACAAGCGGGGTAACGGGCGGAGCACAGGAAAATCAGCTTTCCATTTGGGTGTCAACAGACTTTGATGGAAATTATGAGTCCATAGAAAGTGTGCGTGCGGCCAACTGGATAGACGTGACCGAGCGGTTTACCCTGGGTACGTCCGCAACATTTTTGGCATCGGGTCCGGTAGATCTCTCCGACCTGATTGAGGCGGGTAAACCCTTATACATAGGATTCAGGTATTTGACAAGGCCGCAGGCAGAAAACGGATTGAGCCGGAATTGGATGATACAGACCTTCACGTTAACCAGTAACACGCAGTTTAACGATGCCAATGTGTTGATTACCGATCAGGCACGCGCCGGTTTCACGATCGTTGATGAGGATCCTGAAAACACGCCTGTACGCTCGCAGATAACAGCGACCCGGGTGAGTTTGCTGGGTAACGTTTATAAAGATCCATCCGATCCAATTTATAATCCGGCAAATCCGATTTATGACCCGGAAAATCCGATATACGATCCCGAAAGCCCGGAATATCTTCCCGGTGCGGAACCGCCTGAGTTCGTACCCTATGATCCGGAAAGCCCGTTTAATGACCCGCTGCGGGAACACTGGGCCATAAGCCGGCCTTTATATACCCACGAGGTTGACCTGGGTCCGGATCGATCCCTACCGGTCAAAGGCATCCGTAACGATGCAGTGAACGAATACAGACATGCTTATCAGCGGCCAGGTACGTATCGTGCGTATTTTGTAGCTTCCAATAATACCATTGACGATGCTAAAGAGGTGATCCGGGAGGTGACCGTTACGATAACGGAATAAGGGGCTGTCTAAAAAGTTTTTTAAAGAATATCCCCGGTCAAAAAGCGGCCGGGGATTATTTTTTATATAGACTTTTCTTAATCTCCGTTGTAGTTATACAGATGTTATAACCTTTTTTCTCTAACCCTTTTCTAAGTGCGGTGTCGAGTGTCCAAATTTTGTATATTAAGTGGGGATAATTCTTCTATTTTAGCTAAGTGCCTGTTCACTTCTTCAAATAAATAACTCGGCGCAAAAAAACTGTAACCTGCTTTTTGCTTTTAAGATTTGCGCCACGCACTGAAAATGATATTACTATCCGTAATAACAATCATGCATCAATCAAATCTTTAAACATCCGCTTGCTCACACAAAGATACTTGTCTTTCCTATACAAATGTACATTAAATCATGCATTATGTTGAAATGAAAAGGGCCGCCTTTTTAGACAACCCCGGCTTGTGGTTTCCAAAAAACTTTTGTGTACTTTTGTATCATGAGTTGGATAAAACATGTTTCGGCAACGGCCTTATTGGTAGTTATTCTGGCGGTTTCCGTTCCCCAACGGATGCATGCTCAATGCGCCATGTGCACACTTACCGCCGAAAATGCGACCGAAAACGGCAATACCCAGGGAAAAGGACTGAATAAGGGAATCCTGTTTTTATTGGCGATTCCCTACTTGGCGGCCGTGGGAGTGGGCGTGTTGTGGTACAAGAAGTACCGTGGTAAAAAAACAGTAAATGTCGATAACGATCCGATTGTATTGAATTGATCTGCTGATGGCGGTTACCCACACATCGAAGGTAAGGGCAATGTTGGCTTCTAAATGTCCCAAATGCCGCGTCGGAAAGATGTTCGTGGGCAATACATACGGATTCCGTCGACAACGGATGAATGATATCTGCCCCTATTGCGGGTTTCGTTTTGAGATTGAACCCGGCTATTTTTACGCGGCCATGTACGTAAGCTACGGCCTTTCGGTTGCCCAGGTTGTCGTCGCCGGATTACTTACCTACGAATTTACAAAAAGTGAGTCTCCTTGGGTCTACCTGTTCGTGTTGTTAGGGGTTATATTTGTTTTTGCCCCCTTCAATTTCCGTTACTCCCGGCTCATTCTCCTGTACTACCTGACCCCAAAGGTGAAATACGATCCGAAATACGAAGATCATTCCCCCGGCGAATGATAGGGAGTGCCCGATCAAAATGGACTGATTATATCTTTGAGGAATGGCAGCTGTTGATCTTTTTCGGAAACGATCAGTTCACTAGGTGTAAACGGCCAATCGATAGCCAGGTCGGGGTCGTCCCACCTGACGCCCAATTCCCCGGCTTTATCATAAAAGCCGGTCACCTTATAAGCAAACAATGTATTATCTTCGAGTGAGAGAAATCCATGCAGAAAGCCGGGGGGGATCCACAGGGATTTGGCCTCGTGCTCATCCAGTATGAGCGAGAAACTTTGTCCGAATGTATCCGAGTGCTTCCGGATATCGACCGCGACATCCAATACGCGGCCGCGTAATACCCGCACCAGTTTGCCCTGGGCATTCGGTCCGGCCTGCGCATGCATACCACGTAATACACCGCGGTGAGAGCAGGAAAGATTGTCTTGTACAAAAGTCGCCGAAATTCCTTCTGCATCGAACGGCCGTTGATTATAGGTTTCGATGAAGAAGCCCCGGTCATCTTTCCATACCTGTGATTCGATGATGAGTAGATCGGGTATCGGGGTAGGTATAAATTTCATGGAACTTACAGATTGATATATTTCATAATGCTGTCAAAAAACAGTACTTTTCCGACATAAGTGGTTTCTATTTGCGCCCGGATCTCGGTTAAGCGGGTCTCCTGAAATGCAGCGATTGCATCGCGGTTGTCGGCACGTAACTGAATGCAATAGGTAACGCCCTCGTGGGGGGAATCCAGCATTTTCAGAAATGACAGCTGGACTTCGCTGTTTCCGACTCCATCGGCTAACTGCCCGCTGAGATAGGTGCGGATAGCTTCGCCAATTTCGTTTTCGGCGATGATTGTGGCGTTGTATAGATACATGGCGCGAAGATACGTAATCGTGTGCGTTGCGAGTAATTGTTTTTTTATGTACCTGACGTGCATTCCGAAACTCTCGCGCCTTACATGTAAAATTAAGGTTGCATAAACCGGTTTTATCGTAAAATTTTCCACCTTTGAGGAAAGGAGCGGGATTGATTAATATGGTACGCAGTGTTGTTTTTTTGCTAGTGACCGTAAGCGTCGTTGGCCATCTGGTTAGCTGCGATAGCGCAAGGGATCGTGCTATACCGGTGGCTGATTTCTTTTCCGAACCTGAAAGAACCAATTTCCGGATATCACCCAGCGGTAAATACATCGCCTATCTAGGCGTGTATGAAGGCCAGAAAAATATTTTTATTATCCATTTGGACGACGGAAACCGCCACCAACGGATTACATCGGAAACGGAGCTCGGTGTCCAATCTTGCTTTTGGGCAAATGATGAGGAATTGATTTTTACCAAGGATAAGCGAAGGGACAGCTTGCAGGTATTTGCTGTCAACCGCGCCACGCTGGGAGTAAGGCACCTTATGCCGCCATCAACGGTTAAGCTGCGTTGGATATCTCCATCCAAAGTGATAGACAATGGATTTTTAATTTCGCTCAATGAGCGGGATTCGTCCGTGTTTGACGTGTATCGCCTTCGCACCGACGCTTGCCATAAAGAATTGGTGGCAAGAAATCCTGGAAATATCATTAAATGGTATGCAGACCTTAACGGGGAATTGCGATTGGCGCTTGCCAGTGACAGCCTGAAGGAAACGATGTTATACCGCGACAGCGAAAAAGAGCCCTTCCGGGCGGTGGTTAGCAACAGTTTTCGGAATTCGATTATGCCACTGGGATTTTCGGGCGAAAACAGAAGCCACATATTTGCCCTGTCTAATATCGGCCGCGATAAACTAGCGCTTGTCGAGATTGACATGAATACCGGAGCCGAGGTGCGGATGATTTATAGCCATCCGGACGTCGATGTGAGCCACGGAGGATATTCGACGGATCGCGGCGAAATGTCGTATGCAAGTTATTTCACCTGGAAAAAAGAACGTCATTTTCTGAATAAGCAAACAGAAAGCGTATACCATAAGTTGTCGCAGAAGCTGGACGGGCACGAATTGATTATTCTGGACCGGGACACGGCCCGGCGCCGGTTCATTGTGCGTTCGTATACCGACAAGGACCCCGGTGCTGTGTATTATTATGACATGCCCCGGGATGAGCTGACCAAGTTGGTAGATAACAACCCCGCTTTGAACGATTGCCAATTGGCAGAAATGAAACCCATTACCTATCACGCTCGGGATGGACGTCGGATACACGGATACCTAACCATGCCACCCAAAGCAAGCGGTAAGAAACCTCCGGTAATTGTGTATCCCCATAGCGGCCCAAGCGATCGCGACCGATGGGGTTTTAATCCCGAAGTGCAATTTTTTGCCAGCCGAGGCTATGCAGTGTTCCAGGTTAACTACCGCGGTTCCACGGGATACGGGAAAGAGTTTTGGTCAGCTGGATCCAAAGAGTGGGGCGGCAAAATACAAGACGACATCACCGATGGTGTGCGTTGGTTAATTCACGAAGGACGGGTCGACTCGACCCGCATTGGCATTTATGGTGCAGGCTTCGGGGGGTATTCTGCATTGCATGGTGCCTGCTTCCATTCCGATCTGTATGCATGCGCTGCATCCTATTCCGGATTCATCAATCTGTTTACGTATCTGAAGGAAGTGCCACCTTATTTCAAACCGTATTTGCAGATGTATTACGAGACCGTCGGCAATCCGGAGACCGAACCTGAACTGATCAAATCGATGTCGCCGGTTTTTCATTCCGATCAGATAACCATTCCCGTGTTTATTGCGCAGGGTGGAAGAGACAGCTGGAGCACCGTGAACGAGACTAACCAATTTGTACAAAAGCTAAAAAAGCGAAAAATCCCCATCACGTATATATTGAAGGAGGAGGAAGGGCGGTATTTCCGTAACGAAGAAAATCGTATCCTGTTTTATAAAGAACTGGGCGAATTTTTCGATAAATATTTGAAATGACCCACCGGCGCAATACATACCGCGTAAACTACTTGTTGGTTAGCGCTTTTATTGTAGTAGTGATTGCATCCTTCGTATTAGCTGCTTTCCTCGCCCGCGATCTCACGGTTACCTATGTGGAAAATGAATTTGCGTCCCGGAAGGTCGAGGTGTTGGAACATAACATTGGTACGTTTAACGATTTTTTCCATAACCGGATTCCGGAAATATCGTTTTATCAAGGATATTTAGATTCCGCCGGTGTGGCTACATACGCCGATAGTGTGTTCCGTGCCTACCCATTTGTCGAACGCATTGTCTTTTACGATGTGTCACTGAGCAACAATGAGCACATAAAATATGGTTTGTTGGCAAATAATTTGGTTGTTTATCCCAAAGGCGTGTATCAGTTTAGTTCAGAAAGGGAAACCGGCGATGCCTGGCCAGCCGTGCCGAAAAATGGACATCTACCGCTTTCGTTGTCCGATGATTTTAATAATATGGCTGTCAAGTTTGCAGCATTTATTGAACGGGTAGACACCGCTAAGGCAATTCAGGATGAGGATATTTTCAAGGTGTTTTATGCCGTTACGCCGGGAAAAATTTCCTATATGAACATTCCGCGGAGAGACGATCTGAAAACGTATAAGGAACTGATGTATGGCAAGGTCGCACATGAGGCCGTTTACGAACAGGATATTCTTACGTTTTTTATTGACCCCAATAAACTTTCGCTGACCAATAACATACCTGAACTGTATCAACGCATTCAAATTCAACCGTTGGTCTATGAGTCGATCGAGACGGATACGGAACTATTTACCACAGAGACCCCACTGCCCGGGGCGCTGGCCGATTATAAGATTTATTTCAGTTCCAGCCGTGCATTCCTGCAATCTGAAATCAACCGGAGGTTTCTGCCTGTAATGGCCGGTGTGGTCGCTATTTACCTCCTTCTAGCTGTCATCGCCTATCTTACCTATCGCAACCTCTACGTGAATGAGCGGATGTTTAAATTACAGTACGATTTTATCAATAATTTAACCCACGAATTCAAAACCCCTGTAAGCGTAATTAAAATTGCCGGTAACAATATCCGGAGTGGCAAACAGTTGTCGGAACAAGAGCGTATGCAATATGGGAAGATTTTGGATGAAGAAGCTGATAAGCTTAACAACCTGATGAACACCCTGCTATCATTTACGCAAATTGAAAATAAATCGATAAAAATAAAGCGGGAGGAAGTCGATTTGCACGAATTTTGTGACAAAGTGTTGGCCGCTTCCCAATTTAAATACGGAGATTTAATCCTCCATTGTGAAGTGGACGTAAGAAGAACCTTGTATATTGATCCGGTTCTGTTGGGCAGTATATTCCAGAATTTGATTGATAACGCATATAAATACTCCAAACGAGATAACAAGGTATTGGATATAACCATTAAACAAACCAAAAAGCAAATAATTATGCGGTTTGCGGATAAAGGCATTGGTATTGCAAAAAAAGAATTAATGCATATTTTTAAAAAGTTTTATCGCGTGCAGAATCAATATAACCAGCAGGGTAGCGTGGGACTTGGATTGGCTTTTTGTAAGGAGCTGGTTAACTTTATGGGCGGGGACATCTCCGTAGAGAGCGAGTTGGATAAGGGAACGATATTTACCATCGTATTTCCATTAGATTAACCAGCTGTGGTTTTTTTACTTTTTACTTTTTACTTAGAAATCGTATCAGCATATGTATAAGAATGTCAAAATAGCGATCGTCGAGGATGATGAAAATTTACGTTTTCTGGTGGCGCATCGCCTCGAATCTGAAAATTACCAAGTGGTCCAGACGGGCAACGGCGACGACGCTGAGAAATTAATACTCGAACAAAAACCCGATATCGTTTTGCTCGACTGGATGCTTCCGGGCAAACAGGGTTCCGAGATATGTGCCAATCTGCGTAAAGAAGGCTTTGTTAATCTCATAATCATGATGACGGCCAAGTCACAGGATGTGGATAAAATTGACGCATATAGCTTCGGTGTTTCAGACTATATAACAAAGCCGTTCAGCATGGACGTCCTGGTCGCCATGATCGAAAACAAAATAAAATATTTTGTCAACCACCAGGGAGCGGATTTATACACATTTGGCGACACGGAGCATCACCCGAATATTCATTCGCTGGTGCGTGAGGGTAAGAAAATCGAGCTAACCATACTCGAGAACCGTATCTTGCTGTACTTTTTGCAGAATGTGGGTCGGGTAATCAGTCGCGATGAGCTCATGCAGGTGGTTTGGGGGTATAGCTCCAATGTTAACACCCGGACGTTAGACATGCATATTGTACGTCTGCGTAAAAAGATCGAGGTGAATGCCGACAAGCCCGCTTATTTACAGACGGTCAGGGGAATGGGATACAAGTTTGTGGACAACCCCTAATCTTTTTTTGTTTATTTAAAAACATTTTTATATCTTCGTCCTATGAGCAAGGCCATACCACTAGGACGGTATGGTCTTGCTTCTTTTTTTGACTTTATTTTTTAATTTATAACAGATTATGGCAGAAGTAACGTATTACAGCAAAGAGGGATTGGAAAGACTCAAAGAGGAGTTGCAGTATCTCAAAACGGAGGGCAGGGCAAAGATCGCAAAAGCCATTGCCGAAGCGCGAGACAAAGGCGATTTGTCTGAAAACGCCGAATACGATGCCGCTAAAGAGGCACAGGGGTTGCACGAGGCCAAAATTGCGAAGCTGGAAGAAAGCTTGGCCAATGCCCGTGTTATCGACGAATCAACATTGGATACCTCCAAGGTGTTGGCGCTGTCCATTGTAAAATTAAAGAATGTAAAAAACGGCGCTGTAATGACTTATCAACTGGTGTCCGAAACGGAGGCAGATTTGAAGGCTGGAAAAATTTCGGTTAAATCTCCGATTGCGCAGGGCCTACTCGGTAAATCGATTGGCGATAAAGCGCAGATACAAGTGCCCGCAGGCCAGGTAGAATTGGAAATCCTGGACATTTCCAGATAGCTGTAGGTGTCGGTTATGTGCGGGTCTGCCATAACCGCACATAGCAAGCTAATATTATACGGCGGCTGTTTCACAAAACAGCCGTTTTTTTATCTTTGTATCATTGATGATTAACGAAAACAATATGCCTACCATATTTTCAAAAATTGTTGACGGTGAAATCCCGGCTTATAAGGTTGCCGAAAGCAACGATTACCTCGCTTTTTTAGATATTAATCCATTGACCAAAGGACATGTGCTGGTGATTCCCAAACAGGAGACGGACTACCTGTTTGACATGGCAGACGATGACTATATGGGGCTGTGGGTATTTGCGAAAATCGTAGCCCAGGGAATCAAACAGGTTTACCCATGCGAGCGGATTGGCGTGGCGGTGATCGGCTTGGAAGTTGCTCATGCGCATGTTCATTTGGTGCCGATCAATGGCATAGGAGATCTGAATTTCGATCGTCCCAAACTTAAGCTCAGTCACGATGAATTTGCGGAAAGCGCGGAAGCCATCCGGAATGCCATCTCATCACTCACGCGTAAATCATAAATCCTTACCGATGGAGACGGGCGGCAAAAATCGCCTTTGTCGATCCCGTCAATTTGTGTAAGTTTGTAGGTGATAGTTATGCAAGAGTTCTGGGAATCTTTTTCGCAGTTATTGGACGCCGAAGCGCTGTTAAGGTCTGGAGGTTTCTATCTTGTTATATTTATCGTGTTTGCTGAGACCGGTTTGTTCTTTGGTTTTTTCCTTCCCGGAGACTACCTCCTGTTTTTAGCGGGTCTTTTTTGTGCTTCCGGTATGTTGGATGTAGATATTACCACGCTTTGTGTGGGGCTTTTTGTAGCCGGTGTACTGGGGAATTTTACCGGGTATTGGTTTGGTTGGCGAACGGGGCCCATGCTATTTAAACGAAAGGATACCTGGCTTTTCAAACGCCGATATGTAGTGATGGCCGAGGAGTTTTACCACAAATATGGCGGGCCGGCGTTAATCATAGGCCGTTTCGTGCCAATTATCCGTACCTTTGCACCGATCTTGGCAGGCATTGTGCAATTGAATTTTCGGAAATTTGTGCTATATAATGTGGCTGGAGCAGCTATCTGGGTTTTGCTGCTTACCCTATCGGGCTTTTTTTTAGGACGTGAATTTCCACAGATCAGTCATTATATTGAATACATTATTGTTGGCTTCATCGTGATTTCTTTTTCCCCCATATTGGTTGCGCTAATTAGAAGAAAGCTTCGCCTGAACAGAGATCAAAAGACTGAAATAAAAGAATAACCACCATAGATTCTTATTCCCATGAGTAAATCACACCCCTGGCATGACGTGTCACCCGGCGATGACCTTCCATCTTCGGTTAATGCTATTATTGAAATTCCAAAAGGTTCCAAGGCCAAGTACGAAATCGACAAAGAAAGCGGCCTTATCAAATTGGACCGCGTATTATTTTCGTCGGTGATGTATCCCGCTAATTATGGGTTTATTCCTAAAACCTATTGCGACGACAAAGATCCCTTGGATATTCTGGTGCTTTGCTCAGTAGATGTTTATCCTATGAGCATTATCGAAGCTAAAGTCATCGGAGTAATGCACATGATCGATAACGGGGAGCAGGACGACAAGATCATTGCCGTTGCCAAAAATGACATGTCCGTCAACTACATTAATGACCTATCGGAATTGCCGCCGCATACCATGAAGGAAATCGTTCGTTTTTTTCAGGACTATAAAGCACTCGAGCGTAAAAACGTTACGATAGAACGTCTTTTTGGCCGCTCATACGCCTATCAAGTTATTCAGGAAAGTATTGAGTTGTACCAAAAGGAATTTGCTAACCTAACGACGACCTAATGGGCTGGGAAATTTTCTGGACGTTGTTTTTGGTTGCCGCCAACGGCTTTTTTGTGGCCGCCGAATTCGCGATCGTAAAGGTCAGGGCGTCGCAGATTGAAATCAAAATTAAAACGGGCAGTCAAGTAGCCCATGTGGCCAAACACATTACCAGTCACCTGGACGGGTACTTAGCGGCCACTCAGTTGGGTATAACGTTGTCTTCTCTTGCGTTGGGCTGGGTTGGCGAAGCGGTGATGACCGATATCGTGACGGTCATTTTCGGTTGGTTTAATGTCGAGCTAACGGGAACGCTGGCCAAAAATCTGGGACATGTACTTGCTTTCGGTATCATTACCGTGCTGCATATTGTCTTCGGAGAGCTGGCACCCAAGTCCATAGCCATCCAGCGTCCTGTCGGTACCACCATGAGTATTGCCGTACCTTTACGCTTCTTCTATTTGATCTTCCGGCCGATTATTTGGATACTGAACGGTTTCGCAAATCTGATTCTCCGGTTGATGGGATTTGAAGTCAACGTCGGAGAAGCCCATCACTCGTCTGAAGAGTTGCAGTACCTGCTTGATCAGGGCAGGGAAAGCGGTGCGTTGGATACCGCAGAACACGAGCTCATAAAAAACGTTTTTGACTTCAACGAGCGGATGGTAAAGAGCATCATGGTACCGCGTACGAAAATCTATGCGGTAGAGATGAATTGCCCCGGTGTTGAATTCATCGAACGTATCACCAAGGAAGGGTATTCACGTATACCGATTTATGACGACAATATCGACCAGATTATCGGGATAGTACATACCAAAGACATTCTGCCCATTATTGCCAAGGGAAAAGAGCTGGTGCTCCGCAACATCATCCGGAAGCCTTACTTCATCCCGGAGACCAAGAAGATCAACGACCTGATGGCGGAATTTCAGCAGAAACGCATGCAGATCGCCGTCGTATTGGATGAATTTGGAGGAACCGCAGGGATGGTTACGCTGGAAGACATCGTGGAAGAGCTGGTGGGCGAAATCCAAGACGAATACGATGAAGAGACGCCTGTTGTCGAGCGTATTTCGGACACCGAATATATGGTGGATGCAAGTGCCAACGTGCATGATGTAAACGAGTTTTTGCCAAAAGAACTGCCGGAAAGCAATGACTACGATACCATTTCCGGCTTGGTAAGTGATCTGTTCGATAAAATCCCCGATGTGGGTGAACATAAGGAATTCCACGGTTATAACTTCATTATCATGAAGAAAACCCAGCAGAATATCGAGTTTGTAAAATTGGAACTCATACAGGAAGATCTGGATGAGGATATGGAGTAGCCAACCGTGACGCAGCAGTTGTTTTATACGCCCGATATCCGGCCTCACGATCCATCCCACGTACTGAGCGAAGAGGAAAGCAAGCATGCCATCCGCGTGCTGCGGCTGTCGGCAGGGCACCCGATCCAACTGGTAGACGGTAGGGGCGGGTTGTATTTCGGGCGGATTGCGGATGCTAATCCCAAGCGAACCGTGATAGCGATCGAAACGTTCAAAGCCGACCACGAAAATCGGGCCTATTACCTGCATATTGCCGTTGCGCCAACCAAAAACATCGATCGCATCGAGTGGTTTCTTGAGAAAGCCACGGAGGTGGGCATCGATGAAATCACCCCGATTATCTGCGAGCATTCCGAGCGGAAAGAAGTAAAGTCCGAACGGTTGCTTAAAGTGATGGTTGCTGCCATGAAGCAGTCACTTAAAGCTTACCTTCCAAAGTTGAATGAGGCAGTGAAGCTGTCGGACTTCTTGAGAAGGCAGGAGACCGAAGCACGGAAGTTCATCGCCCACTGTGCAGAAGGCGAAAAGACCTATCTGACGGATCGGATCGAGGCGCAAGGCCGCTACGTCATTCTGATCGGTCCGGAAGGTGATTTTAGTCCGTCCGAAATCGACGCCGCCTTGGACGCCGGTTATGTGCCCATTACCTTGGGTTCATCACGGCTGCGAACGGAAACTGCTGCATTGATGGCGTGTATGGAGGTGGCTGTCGGGAATCGAAGAGCGTTACGCTGAATTTCGCGTTACTCCATCAATTCTGCGTTGAGTATTTGAATCTCGGAATTTCCTTCTTGGGTATTCGGATTTAGCCGTACCGTGCCCGTTATTTTTATCGGTTCTTCGGTAAAGCGTACCTTTTTTCCTTTTTTCATGAATATTTCGACCATGGGCGGAATATCTCCCTGACCGCAAAACATGCATTGCATGACCGGTAAGACGGACAGCATAAACGTTTCGTGATCTCGCCCGCCGCTGATAGGTACCAGATAGCCGGGAAGGGTGACCGTTTTCTTATCAATGGCTTTTAGTTCATCGGGAAAATGGGGGGTGTATATGGTTTTATTGTCTTTATGGGTTACCTTGTACATCAATTTATTGATCGTCTCCCAAGTGCTATTCATCATTGGTGTATGGTCCGGAACTTCGCCAAATGGCACGTCCTGCGCACTAGCCAATGTTGCTCCGAGTGTAATGAACGCTATAATTGCAAAATATTTTCTCATATCCTATGCTAGTTTCCTGATAACGTCTGCGAAATCGAAGTCTTATAAGCCTTGACAGCGGGGATCACGGCAGCCACAAAACCGATGGCAACGCCGATCGCGAGCAACCAAGCTTCCTGCGGCAATAAATCCAGCGCCTCCAAAAGCGTTGCTGTACCACCTGTGCTGATGCCGATCAGGTAGACGGCCACATGCCCGATCAAAATTCCGACGATCGCACCTACAAATGTAAGCAATATTCCTTCGGCAATCACTATGCCGAACAGTTTTCCCTGGGATGCTCCCAACGTTCGCATGATGGCCAAATCATATTTGCGATTTTTCAGTGCATTGTATAAACTGATAAAAACGCTGAGGGCAGCCATCAACATGATGACATACGCCAGCACCTGTAACGAATCGATACCGATTCCCAATAGCGAAAACAATCGTGCGCTTTCGATGGCGGGGGAGGCCGCCTGCATGGCGGTATTTTGGTTGACCAGCCGGGGAAACATGCCAATGGCTGCGGGATTCCGATATTGAATCAGCATACTGGTGATTTCGCGTTCGCCCGAACCGATGTCGCCCATTATGCTTTTTACCAGCTGAGGTTCTTCGGGCTCTTCCTCATGGTCATGATCCTCGCCGTGGTGGTGCTCGTGTTCTTCCACGCCGGCCAGATCGTGGCTATGCATATGGCCTTCGTCTTCGTGCTGCTCTTCATCATCGTGGGCTCCATGCATACGCCATACGCTGGCCAGGTTTGTCAACACCAGCCGATCTGCGATGTGATGAGCCGGTTTAAAAATTCCTGTGACGGTATAGGCATGTTCGTCATGGGTATGACCCTCGCTGCTAAGACCATGAGCACCGTATATTTTATCGCCGATTTTTAAGCGGTTCTTCCGGGCAACGTCAGCACCGATGACGGCTTGGAAGTCGCCCTCCCAGATACGGCCTTCCGCTAGTTCCAGTCCGTATAATTGCAGGAACGTGCTGTCGGTACCGACAATCCGATGACCCCGGTAATTGTCTCCCAATGAAAGCGGCACCGCTAGTTTGACCATCGGGTTGGCTGCGAGTTGTTGAGCTTCTGCTAAACTAATGTTGCCGGTAGGGTTGTCCATGTGGTAAATGCTGCTAAGGATGAGTTGTATAGGACTTCCTTTGGCACCTACCACCAAATCAATGCCCCGGCTGTTGTTGCCCAGCTGCTCTTCAATTTGATGGGAAGTTAGCAGGAGTACGCATAAAATACCTGTGCCGAATGCCGTGAGTAAAATCCCCAATAGCGATGTCGCCGCATTTTGGCGAATGTTCTTCCAAGCAATTTGAATACTATTCATAACGGTTGTTATTCATTTAACAAACTCACCTGCCTACGTAGTACGCATGGGTTATCTGTGTTTTGACCCGTTTGTCGTGGGTGGCGATTATCAGCGTTGCGCCTTGTTGTTCGGCTTGAGTGCGCAACAGATTCAGGACGCTTTCCGTATTTCGGTCGTCTAGAGACGCTGTAGGTTCGTCGGCTACCAAGATTGCCGGCCGGTTTATCACGGCGCGTGCAATTGCCGCGCGTTGCATTTGCCCACGGCTTAGTTTGCCAGGGTAGCTGTCGCCCTTATGTTCCAAATTTAATAAGGCTAATACCTCTTCGATTCGGTGGTGATTCACCTTAGCACCGGCAAATCCCTGCGCAATCTGTAGGTTTTCCTTTATGGTAAGACTTTTTACCAAATGGGCTTCCTGAAAAATAAGTCCGATTCGCTGTCCGCGGAATTCATCCAGCTTTCGTGCCGGAAGGTCGTAGAGCGGTTGCCCGTCAATTTGTACGGTTCCCGTTTCGGGCTTCAACAGTCCACTCAGAATATGCAGCAGGGTAGTCTTTCCACTGCCGGAATCGCCTAATATCAGGGTGTGTTGGCCGCGGGCCACTTCGATATCGGCAAACTTCAGCGATTCCCCTTGAGGATACCGATAGCTGATTCCATTTAAACGGATAACGGTCTGTTTGTTGTCCTCCATGTCGTCTTACATCTGTTCCGTTTGGCAAGTTTAAGGTATTCCTTTCAAATATACGCCCTATTAATGCAACTTTATTGATATTGACAGTTTGACGATGCCCATCCTTCACATGCTTTCTCCTGGTAACATTTAGTTAACATAAATCTAAGTATTCCTTTATGTAACACTAACGTTTAGGTAATGTTAAGTTAGGATTATTGCAGGGAATTTTATCAGACCATGCAAAATAGAAAAGTTAAAAGTTGTGTACTGTTTATCAGTTGCTTCCTAGCTGTACTTGGCTTGAATGCGCAAGCCCAGCAGGGCATTATTAAAGGGACGGTTAAAGATGCGGCCACTAGCGCGGATATCGTTGGTGCTTCAGTTGGCATCGTAGGGACCACACATGGCACGATTTCCGATGATAAAGGCGCTTTCTTGCTTACGGGGATTCCTGCTGGTCAGTACGTCCTTCAAGTAAGTTATGTGGGCTACTCGACGATTCGGGTTGAAAACGTTGTGGTAAAAGAGGGTGCAGAAACCATCCTGGATATTAATCTCGAGGAGGCCGGTGAGATGATGGATGAGGTGGTGGTGACCACTACACGGCGGCGCGGCACCGACATTGCCTTACTGGCCGAACAAAAGAAGGCTAGCTTGGTGATTCAACGGATTGGTGCGCAGGAGTTATCAAGAATTGGCGCGAGTGACGCTGCGAATGCGGTTGCAAAGATGTCAGGAATATCTAAGGAAGAAGGAGGCACACAGGTGTATATCCGTGGTATGGGCGATCGCTACAATACCACTTCTTTCAATGGCTTGCCGTTGCCTTCCAATGATCCAAAATTGAAGAACATTGCATTGGATCTGTTTTCTACGGATGTCATTGAATTTGTTGCCGTGGACAAACTCTATAACAGTAAAATGTTTGGCGACTTCGGTGGAGGAAATATCGATATCTATTCAAAAGAGTACTCCGGGGAGGGAATGTTCGAGGTTTCCGTGTCATCCACCTTGAACACCAATGCCCTATCTCACTCCCAAGCTTTCATGCAGCTTCAAAACGGTGACAGGTGGGGATTTTCAGAATACACCCTCCCGCAAAATCCACTGAGCGGCTTCAACTTTTCCAATAGTGCAAATCCGGTATTCCGCAGCCCTTATCCTGCCAGTGTACGATTATTGGGCGGGAAATCAGTTAACCTCGGTAGTGAAGGGCGGCTCAATTTGTTTGCGACCGCTAGCTTTGGAAATGGATACGAATACCGTGAAGGGGTCAATAACGACGTAAGTGCACAGGGAGCAAGAATCCGTTGGTCCGAGCAAAACCGCTTCGGGTACAAAACCAATACGACCGGGTTATTTAACGCCAAGTACCTGATTAATTCGGAGCATAAGTTGTCGTATAACTTTTTGTTTGTCAACAGTAGTGATCAGTGGAATGACAATTACAATGGCTATTTCCGCGATATCACTGAGGGGACGACCGGCTTACGGAGGTTAGGTTCGTACGCGCAAAACCGAGTCTTTGTCAATCAATTACTAGGCACACACCAATTGACCGATCGGATGGATGTGGATTGGGGAGTATCTGCGAATCGTGTTGCCTATATTATGCCTGATCGGATCGAAAATGTGCTTCGATACGTCGACGGTCAGGGATATAGGATTGCTGAGTTTGCGGATTCAGATAATAACCGCTTCAATCAACGGTTAGACGAAAATGAATATGCGGTTAATTTGAATGGAAGTTATAAAATCGGAAATACGGAAGCTCCGAAAGGTGTCATTCGATTGGGGTATCAAGGGCGAATCAAAAAGCGGGAGTTTGAATCTATCCAATTTAACTTCGAGCATACCTCTCAAGGTAGAGCTGTAATCGTTGATCCCAATAACTTGGACGCTTTATATAATCAAGAAAGCTTTGCTAATGGTTATTTTAACATCACCGGGTTCGCCGGGGAATCCCCGCAGCTGTATAGCGGCGATCAACAGATCCATGCGGGTTACGTCAGCTTGGAGTATGATCTGACAGATCGGCTGACTTCCGTGGTGGGAGTCCGCTACGAAAATATCCGGCAATACGTCGATTGGGTAACCCAATTCTTTCCCGAAGGGGGAAACAATACGTTAACAAGGAATCCGATTCTGCCAAGTTTGAACTTGAAATACGAATTAAACGAAAAGCAGAATCTCCGCTTAGGCGCGAGCAAAACGTATACATTGCCGCAATTCAAAGAACGCGCGCCGTTTGTATTTGACGATGGTACGGTATCTGAGCAAGGAAACCCGTTTCTATATCCTTCGGACAACTATAACCTGGATCTGAAGTGGGAGCTGTTTCCTTCATCTTCGGAGCTGATTACTGTGGCCGCATTCGGGAAATACATCCAGAATCCCATTAATGAAATCAACATTGCAGCTACTGCCAACGATATTTCCTGGGTAAATATTGGGGATGTTGGAACAGCAATTGGCGTTGAAATGGAGGTGAAGAAGGATGTTATTAAATGGAATAACGATCGGAATTTATTCTCCGCGGGTTTGAACGTTGCTTACATGAACACGGATCAGGAAATTAACACTGAAAAGGTAAGGCGGGAAACCAGATTTGATATCCGCCCCACACATAGCCGCTCCAACTTTGCGGGGGCTTCCGATCTATTGATCAACGCTGATCTTACTTTTACCAAACGTTGGCAGAATGAGCGCAATGTGATGGGAACACTTGCTTATTCCTATTTTTCAGATAAGATTTATTCACTGGGTAACGAGGAGAAAGGCAATTTAGTGGACCGGGGTGTGGGAACGCTTGACTTTATCATTCGGAGCAAAGTTAGCCGGAGGATCGGTGTGGATTTGTTGCTTAGAAATATACTCGATCCGGAATACCGTAGGATCCAGGAGAATGCAAGTGGACATGTTCCGGTGCTTACCTATAAGAAAGGACGATTCTTCTCATTAGGCGTTAGTTACCAGCTTTAATTGGTATTGTTGGCTAGTTAACAATTTGATTATATGGAGTTAATGGTCAGGTTACTATTAATATACAATTTTGTGTCGTAATACAGATAATTTAAAAAAACTGAACATGGAAATGAAAAAGACTCTTAGATGGATGATGGGTGCTGCAGTACTGGCAGTTGCAGTAATGGTCGCCTCTTGTAGTGACGACGATAATCCAGAACCGGGTAACGATGGTGATTTCGTTGTCAACCGTGACGACTTAAAAGGAGAAATCAATAGCGGTGAGGTTGTTCTGGATGAGGGCACGTATAAGCTGACGGGAGCGCTGGTTGTAAAGGAAGGTGCGAAGTTAACGATTAAACCAGGTGTGACGATCGAAGCTACTGCACTACCCGCCAATCAATTTGCTGCGGTTCGCTTTATCGGAATATCTCGCGGAGCGAAGATTGATGTGCAGGGTACCGCTACCGATCCGGTTGTATTTACCGCTGCGGAAAAGAAGCCCGGTGCGTGGGGCGGTTTAGTGCTTTGCGGTGCTGCACCGATCAACAAAGGCGAAACGGCTCAGTCCGAAGTAGGGGACTTGGCTTACGGTGGTTCCAATGCCAGCGATAATTCCGGTTCGATCAAATACTTAAGGATTGAATATTCGGGTTACTCTTATAATGACGAAAAGGAATTCAATGGCCTTTCATTCTTTGGTGTAGGCAGTGGTACGGTCGTTGAGAATGTTCAAATCCATGAAGGTTCTGACGACGGCTTTGAGTGGTTTGGCGGAACTGTCAACGCAAAAAACCTGGTGGTGACAAACTTTTCCGCCGAGTTTGTTGGCGATGATTTGTTTGACTGGACCGAGGGTTGGGTTGGAACCGGTGAGAATTGGTATGGTGTCCGTACAAATGATGGTAACCGCGGTATCGAAGCAGACAACAATAGCAATAACCACACGGCTACACCGGTTTCTAACCCTACTATCAAGAATCTGACGCTGATCGGCAATGGAGAAGGCGGTGAACCGCAAGCATTGAAACTACGTGTTGGAACGAAAGCAGCGTTTGAGAACGTTGTATTGAGCAATTGGGCTACAGGTTTTGATGTTGAACACGATGAAGGCGTTGCGTTTGTCGGCGATGGATCCTTAAAAGCCACGCGCGTGAAATTCGATAACGTAACGACCAAAGCAAAGGGCAAGAAAACCGACGGCACAGCGGCTGACGTAATGGCTATATTTACGGAAGATAACACAGCAACAGGCGCTGGAGCAGGTACAGCTAAGCCCGAATGGGCAAATGGCTGGACTGTAGGATTGGACTAACAAAGATAACTTAATACAAAAAAAGGTTGGCTCATTGGGCCAACCTTTTTTGTATATACACTAAAAATAGCGAAGTCGGCATAATTTTACCAATATTTGTTATAGCGATCAGATATAATCCATTTGGAGTGAAAAAAGTACTTGCGATATTGCTTACGCTTACGGGCTTGGCCTGTAGCTTTTCTTTTGCCCAGAGTCTGAAGGCGGGTTTTGACAAAGTCGAATATACCGAATTACTAAAGGCCTATTCCCGATGGGGGGATTCTATTTTCTATCGTGGGATCGATGAATCCACAAGATTTAAGCAGAGATACCGGTCACCCGTTGTCGGGCTGGATAACAGCTGGGAACTGTACAGTTCGGAAGATGGCGTCGCGGTCATTAGCATACGTGGTACGACGGCCAATGCAACCAGCTGGCTAGCCAATTTCTATGCGGCCATGGTTCCAGCCACAGGTGAAATTCAGCTTTCTGACAGCGTACGCTTCCATTACAAACTCGCAAAGGACCCAAAAGCCGCGGTGCACGTGGGATGGCTCGTCGCTACGGCTTTCCTGGCGGATGACATCCTCGCAAAAATCGATTCCAGTTTTGCATCCGGCACGCGGGATTTCATCATAATGGGGCATAGCCAAGGCGGTGCCATTGCTTATTTGCTCACGTCACACTTGAGGCATCTGGTAGAAACGGGCCGATTGTCTGACAGCATTCGGTTCAAAACGTATTGCAGTGCGGCACCCAAACCGGGTAATTTATACTATGCCTATGAATTGGAAAGCCAGACCGCTGGTGGGTGGTGTTTCAATGTGGTGAACGCGGCAGACTGGGTGCCCGAAACGCCGATTTCTATCCAGACGGTCGGTGATTTCAACGCAACCAACCCTTTCGCCAATGCGGGTGCGGCGATTAGCAAGCAGCGGCTTCCACAGCGGGTTTTCCTGAAACATCTGTACGGGCAACTGACCAAACACACTCGGAGAGCCCAGAAAAGGTATGAAAAATACCTGGGCGACATGACCTCAAAATACGTCCGGAAACAGTATCCTCAATTCAAAGCACCTTCTTATTATCCGTCAAATAACTACACACGTGCCGGCAGCTTCGTCATATTGATGCCTGATGAAGCCTATTTCCAGAAATTCCCCGATAATCAAAAAGAGGTGTTTGTCCACCATTCCATACAGGCTTATCTCGACCTTACAGGGAAACTATCATGCGGTAAGTAGCTAGGCACGCCGGCGGTAATGCCGATTACCTGCGGCACATATGAAGTACTTGATTATTCGGCCCGGGCTAAGAACAGCATAAGGCACATTTGATAATATGTTAATCAGTGCTTAATCCAAGCATAACAAGCCCCACATACTTTTGCTTCAACAAAAAGCAGCATTCATTTTGTTAGGTTTGGTTAAATGGAAAGGCCTCGTTGTGAAACGGGGCTTTTTGTATAGAGCACGCCTATTTTGTTTTTTTTTTTTTTGGAAAAAGACATTAGTTTTGAATAAACCAATATTATAAAAACATCATGGAAATTAAATCATCAACAAAATTTGTGGCTGAACTGGTCGGTACCTTTGGTCTGGTCCTTTTTGGTTGCGGGGCTGCCGCCGTGGCAGGAGTGGACACACTTGCCGGCCTCTCGGGATTGGGCCTTTTGGGTATTGCGTTTGCCTTCGGCTTGTCCGTCGTTGTCTTTGCCTATGCCATTGGCGGTATCAGCGGATGCCATATCAATCCGGCAATCACCATTGCTATGCTGGTCAACGGCAAGATTTCCGTTGCCGATGCCATCACGTACATCATCGCGCAATTTATTGGCGCACTGCTAGGGGCATTTGTATTGCAGCAGATTTTGTCGGGTCAGCTGGCGGGCTTCACACCTGGTGAATGGGCTTACGGCGCCAACGGATGGGGAGAGGGCTATCAGAATGAATATGGAACTACGGCTGCATTCCTTACGGAAGCTGTGCTTACTTTCTTGTTTTTGTTTGTCATATTTGGAACCACTTCGAAATGGGGCAACGGAACCATGGCCGGATTGGCAATTGGCTTAACGTTGGTACTCATTCACCTCGTGGCTATTCCCATTACGGGCACTTCGGTTAATCCCGCCCGTAGTTTTGGTCCGGCTATCCTTGCTGGCGGAGCTGCATTAAGTCAGCTATGGTTGTTTATCGTTGCCCCGATTGTCGGCGCAGTGGTAGCCGCAGTTGTATGGCGGTTGTTGGAGAAAAAGCCTGGCTACTAGCAAAAGGAAAATGCTGCGGAGTAGGGGGCATCTCCCGTACTCCGCAGCTTACTGAATAGAGGCTCGTCAACCTGAATTTACATCCTATAGGTTACACCCAGGCTAAACCACCTCCCAGGCATGGGTACAGCCGCAGCTTCGATGTAAGTAACATCAAAAACATTCTGAGCGTCCAGGTAAATTTCTCCCGGTTTAAAACGGTAGGCAATTCGCATATCGCTTACGAAATAGCTTTTGTAAGTTATGCGTTCATTGAAGCGGGTAATCGCAGAGACCGAAAATCGGCGCATAGCCAAATTAAGACTGGCAACCAGTTGATGGCGTAAACTTTCGATTGCGTATTTGGAATGGACCAGGTGTTCCGAGGTCGTCAAGATTGAGGGGGAAAGCCAAGTATAGGAAAGACCGGCCATCCAAGCGACCGCAGAGGCCGGTTCGGATAGCCTGTAATTTGCGGAAGCAGAAATGCCGTGCACGCGGCTTTGGGAAAAGTTGATGGGCTGATACGGCTCTTCCGGGGTTTCCCGTATCCAGTCGATGAAATCATCGATGTCCCGGTAAAAGTAGTTGGCATGCGCGATCAGTCGCCGACCGGCATATTTTATTCCACCTTCGGCGTGCCAAGCCGTCTCCGGTGCAACGTGGGGATTTCCGATATTGCCGGGACGCTGATCCAGGTAGAGATCGGTAAACGATGGGATGCGCTGCCCGGTACCAGTATGTGCGACCAATTTCCAATGTTCGTCGAGTTGATATCCCAAATCGATGCCTGGAAATAATTGCCAGCCATAGTCGCTGTTATAATTGATGTAGGCACCGGCATTTAGCAGGAGCCGATTGATTTTTTCGGTTTTGAACTCGGCATACATGCCAAAGTTGTTCCGGTCGTGGTCTCCAATGTTTGTGCTCCGGATCGTTTCATTCCGCATTTCCAATCCAACACCGACGTCTCCCGCGACGGTTTGCAGGGTGCCATTGATTTCGGTGTTGAGCGAATGACCGTGATGTTGGCTTCGCGCCCGGCTGATGTCGTGCCGGAAATACCGGTAGTCGTCGTACGCGTAGCGGTAGCTGACACGCGGAGACAACGTGAAACGTTCTGTTACCCGGCCCCGGTATCCCAGCGCGGCCAATACCGTCTGTACAATTTCTCTCGACTCCTTATCACCAGGGGCGGCATAGAAGCCGTTGGCGCCGAAATCATTGGATACATATCCGCCCATCAGCGAAAACGCGCCGGTACTACCTGACGTGATTTCCCCCTGATAGAACACCTTATGGTTGCGGAATGCGGTGTTATAGCGGTACCCATTGCTGGATTCATGGCTACCGTAAAGTGAGTGCGTGGCAAGCTTTCCGACCAGGTTGCCGCCCAACTGTATTCCCCGGCCATTGAAAATCGCATTGTGGTTGGCCGTATCCTGTTTAAACCCGGATCCGATGTATGCGCGGGCGGATCCACCGGAATTTTCGGGCTTCCGGGTCACGATATTGATTGCGCCTGTAAGGCTATTGATGCCATAAATCCGGGCAGCCGGACCCCGGATGATTTCGATCCGTTCGATTGCGTCGGTAGGAATCGGCACATTGAGTCCGTTATGGGCGGTCTGCGCGTCAAGTACCTTAACGCCGTTGACAAGCACTAAGGTTTGTTCAAAACTACCTCCATCGATGCTTACGTCGGCCTGAGCGCCAAAGGGGCCACGCTGCCGCAGATCTACGCCGGCCACGTTGCTCAGCAATTCATTAAGGGAGCGTCCCGGCAAGGCTTCGATCTGTTTCCGGTCGATTACCTGAATATTGCGGTTTTGTTTCGTGAATGGAAGCTGTAAACGGTTTTCCGTAATGACAACCTCACCTAACGGGATCGTCTGTTCGTCCTGCTGCATTACGGTGTCCGCCGAAAGCGTGGTTTGGGCGACGGACGCGTAGGGGAGATATAGGATAAATAGTCCAACGACAGATGGTAAACGTAAAGATGCATTCATTTGATTGTTTTTTTGCAAAAGTCGTATCTTACCGGCACATCAAGATGTGCCAGTTTTTATTTTATGGATAGTCCGGTTTCTGTGCCTTATCGTAGTTTTGTTATCGTGGATCGCGTATCTGCCACACCCGTATACCTACAGGTTGCGCACCAGTTGATCAATGCCATTCAACGCGGATACCTGATGGATGGGCAGAAATTGCCGGGAAGCCGGCGTATGGGGGTTTTATTGGGGCTGCATCGGAACACGGTGGTAGCCAGCTATGAGGAGCTTGAAGCACAGGGATGGACGGAAACCCATCCAAGTCGAGGTACGTTTGTCCGGAATGGAAAAACAGAGAAAGCCCATAGGCTTAACAACCGAGGATTGGCTTTCTACCCTCCGCAGACAGGCTTTCCTTTCAAACGATGGACGGTGTTGGACAACCCGTTCGACCAGACGCAGGCTCGGATCAGTCTTGACGACGGGCTTCCTGACGCCCGATTTTCGCATGTCGGTTACTTATCGCGGCTGCTCCAGGTAAATATGAAACGTAAAGGAAATCAAAGGAAATTCGGGTATAGGAACCTGAACGGAAGTGAATATTACAAAGAAAACCTGGCCAATTTCCTGAACCTGACGAGGGGGCTACATATCTCGAAAAGAAACATATTGGTCACGCGCAGTCTCGAACTGAGTATTTACCTGGTTGCTGAGACCCTGATTTCACCCGGAGACCGTGTGGTTGTGGGCGAACTCAGCTATTTTGCTACCAATATGATCCTCCAGAAAGCAGGAGCGGATATCGTGACGGTGCCGGTCGACAATGAAGGCCTTGACATTACCGCTGTCCGCAGGCTTTGTGAAACCAGCCCGTTCAGAATGCTGTACATTACGCCCCACCATCATTACCCGACCACTGTGGTGCTGAGTGCGCAGCGCCGCACCGAATTGCTGGAACTCGCTGGGAGATACGGGTTTATTATTCTGGAGGATGATTATGATTACGATTTCCACTACGATGGCAGTCCGCTGTTGCCTCTGGCCAGTGCCGACACGGAGGGTATGGTGGTTTACGTAGGCACCTTCGGGAAGTCGATGGCCCCCGGTTTTCGGTCCGGATTTGTGATCGCCCCTACCAATTTAATCGATGAGATGGATAAGCTGCTTGGAATCATGGATAGGCATGGAGACACGCTTACGGAGTTGGCGCTGGGGGAGATGATCGCAGACGGTGAAATTCACCGCTATCTGAAGATGGCTCTGAAGGCGTACAGAACCCGCCGTGATCACTTGGTGTGGTTGCTAAGGGAACGGTTGAATGGCCACTTGGATTTTGACGTGCCAACCGGTGGACTGGCGATTTGGACACGCTGGTCGAATCAGTGCAACCTGATGCAATTCCGGAAAGCCTGTGCTGCCCGCGACCTGTTTTTACCCCGCTATCTGCTTTACCAGTCGGCGCAGTACGCGGGTATCCGGCTGGGATTTGGCAGTCTCTCCACAGACGAGCTTACGGAGGCGGTTGGCCTCATGGAAGAGGCGGTCAGTGCCACTCTTCGCGGCCGATGATCTTCTGTCGGCCAGGAGGCAAATGAATAGTGTCCAACGCTGAAGACGTTGCGGTGAGGTGACGGATATCAGGCTGTCCGGCGTCCACCCAGGCCGAAAACCAAAAACATCCGATCGCATGTATGGCCCCGCGCATCCGCCGTTCGACCATTCCTTGGAGGGCATCGTGATAGGCTCCTGCATAGGCATCGGAATAAGTCTTGATCAGTATGTTGTTCCGTTCGATGTAGCCGAATTTACGGTCGGGTGGAAATGCGGCATTCAGCGCTGCTTCAATGTTCAATACCGAGTCTACCAGCGCGTGGCTTTCCTGCACGATGCGCCAGGCCTCATCTAAGGGAGAATTCACATATCGGGCCTTTCCCACCCAGAAGTCATACCGATCAGCAAACAATTCCGGTAAGCGGCTCTCCCAAAACGCATGGATACCCACTTGACCAGTCTTCTGTCCGTTATAATTGCTGGTGGTGTGCAGAGGGACATGCGCATCAGCAAGGTAATGGCCGATATCAGACGAATGACGCAGGATCCGGGGAAGGTCTTTTTCGCCGAACGCTTTTGTCAGGGCATAATAACTTCGGTTTATCTGCCAGGGAAGAATGCCGGAAAGAAGCAAACGCCGTTCGGTGAATTTTTCCACAGCGGCGGTCCAATGTACCGGTATCGTGTCAAAGGGATATTCGCCGTATTCATCTGCATCGATGAAATGCCGAGGTGACTCGGCCGTGTCTACGTAGCAACGTTTGTCCGCATCGACGGCGTGTTCCGTCACGTAATCTATGCGAGGCTTGTAAAAGCTGGCCATGTTTGCAGGTAACGTAAATACAGCCATCCGATTAATGAGCTTATGGGCATGGAACCCCCACGACGAAAGCAGTATGACGGCCAAAGCGGCGATTGGTAATAGGTAGATTCGGTTCATTTGTTAAAACTAAAATAAGAAAGGAAAGATTACAAATTGTTTATCCGTTTTTAACAGTGAAGTAACCTAAGTTGGCGTTATTAGAATATAAATTAACACATAGGGTAATGAAGAAATTGATTCATTGGTTTACAAGTTTGAAAAGCCGTATTTTTTTGCGTTTTTTGGCGTCTGCATTCAGGCACTGAAAAGGAAAGTTAATAGCTTTCAACTTTCAACTATGAAAATACTTTACGCAGTACAGGGGACGGGAAACGGGCATCTCAGCAGGGCAATGGATGTCGTTCCGTGTCTTCAGAAGCGGGCTGACGTAGATGTATTGGTAAGCGGAATCCAAGCCGATCTGGAACTGCCGTTTGCTGTAAAATACCGTATGCACGGCCTTAGCTTTATTTTTGGGAAAAAGGGTGGAGTAGATCTCTGGAAAACTTTTATGAGTTCTACCGTTAGGCGGTTAGTCCACGAGGTTAATACATTGCCTATCGAAAATTACGACTTGGTCATAAACGACTTTGAACCGATATCGGCTTGGGCCTGTAGCACCCGTGAAAAGTTATGCATCGGCCTTAGTCACCAGGCTGCAGCAATGGACGTCCAGGCACCCAAACCCAAAGACCAGGATATGCTGGGGAAGTTTATTATGCGTAATTACGCGCCGGCATCGATTAACTATGGCTTTCATTTCAAGCGGTATAATGATCGAATATTCACCCCGGTCATCCGTCAGCAGGTACGCCGATTGGATGTAAGGGACCTCGGCCACTATACCGTTTATCTTCCGGCATATGACGATGCTCGATTGCTTAAGCAATTGATGCGTTTTCCCGATATCCGGTGGGAAGTGTTTTCAAAGCACAACAAAACGCCGTTTGTATTGCGCAACGTGAGTGTTCAGCCCATTGCCAATGAAAAATTCATCCAGAGCATGGCGACCTCCGCAGGTGTGCTGTGCGGTGCGGGCTTCGAGACACCGGCCGAAGCGCTTTACCTCCGCAAAAAGCTATTGGTTGTTCCCATGAAAAACCAATACGAACAGCACCTTAATGCCGCTGCGTTAGAGGAACTGGGAGTTCCCGTGATTAAAAGTTTGAAACCCAAAAACGATGTCGCGATTGAAGCGTGGCTCAATAGCAGACATGCCGTTGCGGTAGACTATCCGGATTGCACGCAGGCAATCGTTGATGATTTATTGGAGGTACACCTGCCTAAAACAGTTGTGTAGTCTATGGTAAAAGAAGATTTCGGACCCCATTTCGAATGGGGTGTTTCCAGCGCCGCCTTCCAGACAGAGGGAGCCTGGGATGCCGACGGCAAAGGGCCATCCATTTGGGATGTTTTCACGAACCGGAAAGGAAAAATCAAAGGCGCGCAGCATGCTTGCACGGCGTGTAATTTTTATTATGGCTATCAGCAGGATATCGCATGGGTGCGGAAACTGAACATTCCCAATTTCCGGTTTTCCATCGCTTGGCCACGTGTCTTTCCGAAAGGCGTGGGAAAACCCAATTTGAAAGGGTTGGACTTCTATAATCGGGTGGTGGACGGTTGTCTGGAGCAGGGAATTACGCCTTGGGTTACCCTCTATCACTGGGACCTGCCACAGGCGCTTCAAGAGAAAGGCGGGTGGACCAACCGCGACATTCTGTCGTGGATGGAGGAATACGCTGGGTATGTTGTCAGTCGTCTTGGCGATCGGGTGAAGCGTTGGATGGTACTCAATGAACCTGCCGTCTTTACCGGTGCAGGCTATTTTTTTGGCGTCCACGCGCCGGGGTTAACCGGGGTCCGCAATTTCTTTCCAGCAGCACATCATGCGGCACTCGCTATGGGACGGATAGGCCGTCTCATTCGGTCGGAAGTGCAGAATGGCGAAGTTGGTACTACGTTTTCCTGTTCGAGCATCCACCCGGCAAGCAGTCGCCGCCGCGATGTTAACGCCGCGATACGGGCCGATGCGCTGATTAACCGGCTGTTTATTGAGCCGGTTCTTGGATTGGGGTATCCTACCGCCGATTTGAAAGCGTTGGCCGCCATCGAGAAGTATATGCAGGCCGAAGATGAAAAGGCCTTGCCGTTTGATTTTGATTTTATAGGCATCCAAAATTATACGCGCGAAGTCGTGGCAAGTTCCCTGTTTGTGCCATATCTGCAGGCACGGCTGGTGCCGGCTATAAAACGCAAGGTGCCTGCCATCACAGCCATGGGGTGGGAGGTGTTTCCGCCGGCCATTTATGAAATGATTAAGAAATTTAGTTCATATCCGAATATTCCCAAGCTGATCGTCACGGAAAATGGGGCAGCATTTGCAGATACGGTGTTGGATGGTCAGGTAAAAGACGCGGAGCGGAAACAATACCTGATAGACCATCTTGCCCAGGTACTTCGGGCAAAACAGGACGGGCTGAATGTCCATGGTTACTTCGTTTGGACGCTTACCGATAACTTTGAATGGGCCGAAGGTTACCATGCGCGGTTCGGCTTGGTTCATGTAGATTTCGATACACAACAGCGGATCGTAAAAGATTCTGGGAAATGGTATCGCACTTTTCTCTCCCGATAACCGCCGCAAACTCACCCATTCGCTGCGCTTAGGTGTTAATCCCTCGGAAATACCTACTATTGGGTATTGGATGACGTGTGTAATTCCCGTTATTTTGTCTCTGGTAAATATCAGAAATCAGAATCCATTCATTACTAAAACAAAAAAATGAAACATTTACTAACCTATCTGTTTTTTGGCGCGCTCTTGATATCGCTTGGTTCATGCTCAAAAAAGGGAAACCCCACGATAGAAGAAGACCATCCGTTGATCGGTACCTGGGAGGCAGTGAGAGCAGTTGAACGCGAATACATCGGCGGTGAATTGTCGTACGAAATTGATACCGAAAATCCGGATGATGGTTTCACCTTTGATATGCGTATTCAGTTTATCGATGAAAACCGGGTTCGTGTCACAGGGGATGATATCGATGGAACAATCGAAACAACCTATTCCTTGTCCAACGGCGGCAAGACGTTGTCGGTCAACGACGTCGACGGGACATTTGCCGTTATTCAAATCAAAAAATTGACCGCAACGGATATGGAGTGGTTTATCGAGGGGGATGCGAATGTCGAAGGAGACGATGCTGCCCCCCAAACCGAACGGTATGAGGCTGAGATCTATCTAAAGAAGGCCAACTGATCGACTTTTTTACCTTTTTTTGTCGGCAGCAAAACCCCGGGGTTTTGCTGCCGCTTTTTTTGAGTGTTTGTCACCTCAATGACATTTCAATCTCACCAACGCTGAAAAATAATCCGACTTGCTCATCATGGCACGATTTTGTACAGGAATTTTCCAGCATTCGTACATTTCTTTGCGTGTTATATTTTTAGATAGTCAGTGGCGGAGTTTCTTGATTTTTTGAACAACCTAACCAATCCTGATTGGATTGTTGCACATGGTGGACTGTATTTATTGTTGTTTATTGTCTTTGCGGAAACCGGAATCCTGGTTGGTTTTTTCCTTCCCGGAGACCCGATTTTGTTCATTGCCGGTATCATTATCGCCAACCTCACACTGGGGCCGGTAGATTCCGTATTGACACTGTTGTATTGGATCGCGCTGATTTCGGCAGCCGGTATCGCGGGTAACTTTATGGGATACTGGAGCGGTAAATATTTTGGGCACCGCTTACTCAAGATGAAAGACAACTGGCTTTTCAAAAAAGAGTACATCTTCCGTGCCCAGGAGTTTTACGAAAAAAGAGGTGGGGTAGCCATTATTCTTGCGCGTTTTCTCCCCGTAGTGCGGACATTTGCTCCCATTGTTGCCGGTATCGTCGAAATGGATTTCAAAAAATTTGCATTTTACAACGTAGTTGGCGGCATCCTATGGGTTGGTAGCTTGGTTACGCTGGGTTATCTGCTGGGTGAAAATGATTGGGTACAGCGAAACCTCGAATACGTAATTATGGGGATCGTCATCGCTGCTACCGCGCCCGTACTGGTTAAGATGATTACGGGAAGAAAGAAAAAAGTCGTACCGGTAAACGAACAAGTTTTGGAAGAAGAGTATTAGCTTTGCACAAATCTTATTTTATTTTGTGCTCATGGACACCGACACAGCAGCGGCTACCAAACAGGCTTCCGCAACCATTTACCCCGTATTATTCGCGCTGAGTTTTTCGCATCTGCTCAACGATACCATCCAGTCGCTCATTCCGGCTATTTATCCGATCGTTAAAGACTCTTTTCATCTGAGCTTTTCGCAAATCGGTGTAATTACCTTGATTTTTCAGTTGTCCTCGTCCTTACTGCAGCCATTGGTAGGCGTGGTTACCGATAGCCGACCGTATCCCTACGCCCTGCCGGTGGGTATGGGGTTCAGCCTTGCCGGATTGGTGATGATGGCTTTTGCATCCAGCTATTCCTGGATACTCGTTGCGGTAGCGTTTGTGGGGGCAGGATCTTCCGTATTTCACCCCGAAGCTTCCCGTATGGCCTATATAGCGTCTGGTGGCAGACGTGGTTTTGCCCAATCGTTGTTTCAGGTAGGCGGAAATGCAGGTAGTGCCATCGGTCCGTTGTTAGCGGCAATGCTGATTGCGCCTTTTGGCCAATTTAATGTCATCTGGTTTTCGTTTGCGGCATTGGCTGCCGTTGTGATTCTTTACCGGATTGGAAAATGGTATAAACCCAAGTCCATTCGTAATTATATCCTTCGTAAGCATAAAATCAAGGAGGTCACACACCAATCGCTGCCCCGTGGAACGGTCATCTTGTCCATCGTTGTATTGCTGGTACTGATTTTTTCCAAATATTTTTACATGGCCAGCCTTACCAGCTACTATACGTTCTATCTCATGGATAAATTCGGAGTTTCCGTTCAGCATTCCCAATTGTATTTATTTGTCTTTCTTTTTGCGGTAGCGGCGGGTACGATGATCGGCGGACCGGTAGGGGATCGGATCGGGCGGAAATATGTAATCTGGATTTCCATTCTCGGTGCTTCACCATTTACGCTAGCCCTTCCTTATGCCAACTTGTTTTGGACCGTTATTTTGTCCTTTGTGATCGGGGTGATTATCGCCTCTGCATTTTCAGCCATTCTGGTCTATGCCCAGGAACTGTTGCCCGGTAATGTCGGAATGGTGTCGGGACTGTTTTTTGGGTTTGCATTCGGCATGGGCGGCATAGGTTCGGCCGTGTTGGGAAAACTCGCGGATCACCACGGGATCGATTACGTATATCACTTATGTGCGTTTTTGCCGCTGATTGGTATTGTCGCCGCGTTTTTACCGAACCTTGCCAAACGGTCACGTTAGCTCTTTAATCAAGGCCGGCGGCTTGAACAACGTTAGGAAATCTGCCTGATGTTAGAATAGGCTCATCAATAATTTGAAGAAAACGGCAATGGACAAAAATAAGTGTGTATATTTGACACGACTAATTATTTTTTCGATGAATTTTTTACGTATGGCAGCCGCCGGTTGCCTGGTACTGACTGCCGGTTCGGCATATGCCCAACAGCCCCACACCGCAATTCCATTAAAAAGTCGTGCTGATTCCATAGCGTACGCTTTCGGCGCTTCGATTGCCCGGGACCTGAAACGAACGGGTATTGAAGAGTTAAACGCTACCGTTTTGGCCCAGGCGGTGACCGATGTATTGACCGGAAAAGCGGCCAACTTTGACGAAACCGAGGAGCGTGAGCTGATTATGGAGGCCATTACGGCCGCCCGCGAAAAGATGAATGCGCAACTAAAGCAAAAAGCCGATGCATTTATGGAAAGTAATAAGGTGAAACCGGGCGTGGTTTCCACGTCCTCGGGCCTTCAATACGAGGTTATTCGTCAGGGGACCGGGGTGAAGCCCACACTTTCAGACACCGTTACGGTGCACTATAAGGGACAGCTCAGCGATGGCAAGGTGTTCGATAGTTCAATCGACCGGGGTGAACCCGCTACCTTTACACTTGACCGGGTCATCGAAGGCTGGCAGGAGGGAATCCAACTGATGCCGCAAGGTGCTCAATATCGCATTTACATACCCTATAATCTCGGATATGGAGAACGGGGAGCCGGACAGGATATTCCGCCTTACAGCGCCCTGATATTTGACGTTGAGCTCATTTCGGTAAAAAAGGCAACACAAGCGCCCAGTGTAACTGATTCCATCAAGGAGCCGGCTAACTAATTTCCCAGGTAACGTATGGAAATGAATTCGTTAGGTACATCCGATTTACAGATCAGCCCCGTAAGCTTCGGTTGCATGTCACTGGGTGAAAATGCGGCTTTGTACAGGGATCTGCTGCGGAAAGCCGCGGAGGCAGGTATCAATTTTTTCGATACAGCGGATTTATATCAAAAGGGATTGAATGAGCTTTACGTGGGGGAAACGCTAAAGCCCATACGTAAGGAGGTTATTCTGGCAACCAAGGTAGGCAACCAATGGCGACCCGATGGCACCGGATGGGATTGGAACCCGAGCAAGGCGTACATTCTGAAATGCGCTGAACAAAGCCTAAGACGGCTTAAAACCGATTACATCGATCTGTATCAATTACACGGCGGTACGATTGATGATCCGATTGACGAGACCATAGAAGCCTTCGAGTTGCTGAAGATGCAGGGGAAGATCCGCTGGTATGGTATTTCGTCAATCCGGCCTAACGTGATCCGGGAATATGTGAAGCGCTCGAACATCGTCAGTGTCATGATGCAGTACAGTTTGCTTGACCGCCGACCGGAAGAAGCCCTATTGGATCTGCTGCATCAACATGGCATCGGCGTAATTTGCCGGGGTGCCGTTGCGCAGGGACTGCTGCTGGGCAAGCCGGCGGCGAACTATCTGCAATATACTGACGGCGAAGTAGCCCGGGCTGCAAAAACCTTGGCAAAGGTAGCCACGGAGTCGGGGTTGAGCAAATTGGAGGTGGCGCTGGGATACGTTTGGGCGCATCCGGCGGTGGCTACAGCGGCATTAGGAATGCGCACCTCGGCGCAATTGGACGATGCAATTCTGGCGCTGCGCCATGCCAAGCCGCTTTCCGATGTGCATCGGGCAACATTACGTCAGTCGGTGCGGTCATTTCACTACGACCTGCATCGGTAGTGCCAAATTGAGCAAACGCAAAAAACAGATTAGAAATCAATAAACACTCAAAATGAAAAAGCAGTTAAGATTAGTAACCATCGTGGGGTTTGTTATGCTCGCTGCCGGTATAACGACGTCATATGCCCAGCAACCGGAAAAAAAGTTGGACTGGTACCTTTCCGCACAGACCTATTCGTTCAATCGGTTTAGTTTTTTTGAAGCCGTCGATAAGACACTTGAAGCCGGTTTACATAGTGTGGAAGCCTATCCCGGACAGAAACTGGGTGGAGGAATGGAAGGAACGATGGATTATAAAATGGACGCAGCCCAACGTAAGGCGATTTTACGCGCATTAAAGAAGAAAAAGGTGAAGCTGTGTGCATTCGGTGTGGTAAACGGCAATACCGAGGAGGAATGGAAACAGATATTTGAATTTGCCAAGGCAATGGGTGTTAAGGTAATCAATTCCGAACCCGATGAGAAGTTTATGCCCTTGATTGGTCAGCTTGCCAATCAATATAAAATTAAATTAGGTATCCATAACCACCCGCAACCCTCTCACTATTGGGATCCGAAAGTGGTGTTGGCTGCGGTAGCGAAGGCCAATAGCCCCTACGTAGGCGCCTGCGCCGATATCGGACACTGGGTAAGATCCGGCTTGGATCCAGTGGCCAGCCTGAAGCAATACGAAGGCCATCTTGTCAGTTTGCATTTTAAGGACTTATCCGAGAAATCGCGCAATGCACACGATGTACATTGGGGTACCGGCGTGTGCGATGTCAAAGCGGTAATAGCCGAATTAAAAAGACAGGGATTTAAAGGGAATATCTCAGCTGAATACGAACACAACTGGGAAAACAACGTCGGCGATGTGGCGGCAAGTGTGAAAAACTTCCGTGCAATCCTTACGCAATAAATCTGTCGCTAGTTATGCCAAAAAGCCACACTATTGTGGCTTTTTTTGTGCAAGCAGTTTTTCCAGATCTTCGGGGGTATCCACCGCAAGTGTTTCAAAGGAAGTCTCGGCAGTCTGGATGTGATAGCCGTTTTCCAGCCATCGAAGCTGTTCCAGCGATTCCGCGCGTTCCAGGGAAGAAACCGGGAGTTTTGTCAACTCAGCCAAGACTTCTGTCCGGTATCCGTAGATGCCGATGTGTTTGTAATAGGTGTGTGAATAGGGCCAATCCTGCGAAGGCGCGTTGCGGAAATAGGGAATGGTCTGCCTACTGAAATAGATGGCTTTTCCAGTGCTATCGATCACCACTTTCGGAATATTCGGATTGAATAGCACATCCATGGTGGTGATCCGTTTGATCAGGGTGGCAATCTGTACTTCGGGCTTCTGAAAACAATCGACCAATAAATCGATCTGTTCCGGATCGATGTACGGCTCATCACCCTGTATATTGATGGCTATGTCGAATCCGGGTGTCAGGGCGATCACTTCTGCGCAGCGATCCGTTCCACTTTGATGAGCTTCGGCTGTCATTGCGACCGGCGCTCCGAAAGACCGTACGTGTTCTTGTATGCGTTCGTCGTCTGTGGCAACAATGACTTCGTCCAGCCGCTTACTTTTGATAGCCTGTTCATAGACACGCTGGATCATGCTCTTCCCTGCAATGTCTACAAGGGGCTTTCCGGGAAAACGGGTGGAAGCGTAGCGAGCGGGAATAATACCGATGGTTTTACTTGGGGACATGGGAATGCTAAAACAAACCAAACAATTCGGTTTCTATCTTGTGGATCACAAACCCCAGGTCATCCCGATTGTTGGCGAAGTCGAGTTTGTCTTTGTCCAAAATGAGTAATTTTCCGTCTTTGTAATTCTTGATCCATTTATCATACTTGGCATTCAGCTTGGACAGGTAATCCAGCCGTATGTTTGCTTCATATTCTCGTCCCCGGGTCTGAATGTTCTCCACCAGCGTAGGGACGGACGCCCTAAGGTATATAAGCAAATCGGGCGGTTTGATATAAGAAATGATGCTCTCAAAAATATTGCTGTAATTCTCGAAATCGCGGGCGCTCATCAAGCCCATGTCGTACAGGTTCTCGGCAAAAATGTAGGCGTCTTCGTAAATCGTCCGGTCTTGGATAATATTGGTTTCCTTTTGCTGCAATTGAACGATGTGCCTGAACCTGCTATTCAGAAAATAGATTTGCAGGTTGAATGCCCAGCGTTTCATATCGCTGTAAAAATCTTCCAGATAAGGATTGTCATCAACCGCCTCGAATTGCGGCTCCCATTTGAGGTGGTCGGCCAACAGCTTGGTAAGTGTTGTTTTTCCGGCTCCGATATTTCCTACGATGGCAATGTGCATGCTAAAACTTCCTAAAACCGATGATTTCGCGAACTTCGGCTACGGTTTTACGAGCACTTTCCCGTGCCTTTTCATTTCCGTATCTGATTACTTTGCTAATATAGTCGTTATCATTGGAAATATCATGGATGCGTTCCCGGACAGGGGCCGTGGCTGCAATCATGTCTTCGGCCAATTGCTTTTTGAGATCGCCGTAGCGGATTTGACAGGTATCATACAATTCGTTGAAATGGGCTACCGTGTCGGAAGTGGACACGGCTTCCATTAACGTGAAGAGGTTTTGGATCGCTTCCGGTTTCGGCTGGTTCGGAACGGTTGGTCCGCTGTCTGTCACCGCCCGCATCACTTTCTTCCGGATCGTTTCCGGCGAGTCGGATAAATACACGGCGTTACCTTCGCCTTCGGATTTGCCCATCTTTCCTTTCCCGTCCAATCCCGGTATTTTGACAAGCTGTTTGCTAAATGAAAAGGCATGGGGTTCGGTAAAATAATCGGTCCGATACAAACGGTTAAACCGGTTGGCAAATGTACGCGTCATTTCCAGGTGCTGTTCCTGGTCTTTGCCTACGGGAACCTTGACCGCGTGGTGCAGCAGGATGTCTGCCGCCATCAGAACCGGATACGTAAGCAGTCCGGCATTGACGTTGTCCGGATTCGCACGTACCTTATCCTTGAAGGATGCTGCCCGTTCCAGTTCACCGATATAGGCGTTCATGTTGAGGTATAGATAGAGTTCTACCACTTCTGGCACATCGGATTGGATGTAAATCGTAGCCACTTCCGGATCGATACCTGCAGCGAGGTACTCCACCATAACCTGCCGGACATTGGCGTACAAATCTTCCGGCGTGGGGTGGGTTGTCAGTGAATGCAGATCAGCAATGAAAAAATAGCAATTGTATTCATGCTGCATTTTAACAAAGTTTCTGATTGCGCCGTAGTAGTTTCCCAAATGAAGCTTCCCGGTACTGCGGATACCGCTTACAACTGTTTCCATAATGGCGGCGAAAATACGGAAATTATCCGCTAATTTGAATAAGCCGGAGCGGGCGATTGGTCATTGTATTGTCAATGTGGATAATCAAATCGTTGTTTAGTGGCGTGTTTATGGGCTATTATCGTTATTTTTGTCGTTCAATGGAATAAATCGGTGAATATGGAAACACTTGTAAAACCAACATACAGAAAGCCGGGACCGGATGACTTTTTTAAGAAACTCCAAAAAGAAGTGCAGGAGAAGGTGTTGGGTGATAAGCGCATCCAGCGTCGGAATGTACTGAAAACCTATTTGTTGCTTTTCCTTTATGTTGGATTTTATTCGTGTATATTGTTATTCGGAAATCATACCCCGCTGTTGTTTCTGTTTTACATCCTGCTGGGTTTTTCGATGATTATGCTGTTCATTAATGCATTCCACGATGCCGCCCATGGCGCTGTATTTAAAAAGCGGAAGCATAACCAGCGGTTCATGTATGTGCTCGAGTTTTTCGGAAGCAACAGTTGGCTTTGGGGAAAACGGCATAACGTGCTTCATCACCCTTACCCGAATATCCAGCATTGGGATACCGACATCAAGCAGAGCGACTTGGTACGGATATTTCCGGACAGCGAATACCTGAATCAGCACCGGTATCAGCATATTTACATGTTTCTGTTGTACCCGCTGTATACACTCAATTGGTTATTCATCCGTGATTTTAAGGATTTTTTCGGCACGAAGGACAATTATGTAAAACGGATTATGAAAATTCCGCGTATTGAGTATTACAAATTGTTTGCGGCGAAAATCTTCAATCTGTTTTATTTGGTTGGCGTTCCCATTATGGTGCTGAGCCAACCTTGGTATGTCGTCGTGCTGGGGTGGTTGTGCATGCATATTTTCGGAAGCTTGCTAGGGGTTATTGCGTTAATCTCCACCCACGTAGATGAGACAGCGATTTTCCCCTTGCCGCCGGCAGACGGGAAGATGGACGTAACCTGGGCGGAACATCAGATGATGGTGACCAAAGACTTCAGTGCGGATAACCCCTTGGCTAATTTCCTGTTTGGTGGCTTTACGCATCACGTAGCGCACCATTTATTTCCGCATGTGGCACATACGTATTATCCGTATATCACGCCGATTATCAAGCGGTATGCTAAGGAATATAACTTACCGTACACATGTTATCCGGCAATCAAGGCCGTACGGTCACATTTTGTGTTGCTGAAGAAACAGGGGGCTGCTGAAAATTTATTTCAGCACGGCGAATTATAGTTTTTACAGGTTTTTGGCCTCTTCCCAAAAAACGTCCATTTCCGCAAGCGTCATCTCTTTCAGGTTCCTGCCGGTTTCTTTTGCACGGGCTTCGAGATGGGCGAAACGTTTGATGAATTTTTTGTTGGTCCGTTCCAGCGCGTTTTCAGGGTTAATGCCCACAAACCTGGCGTAATTGACCAGCGAAAACAGGAGGTCACCGAATTCAGCTTCAGCCCTTTCGGTATTGATGGCCTGTGCTTGGGAAACGTCAAATTCGCGCTTGAACTCTGCCAATTCTTCTTCCACTTTTTCCCATACCTGCGTTTTCTCTTCCCAATCAAATCCCACGCCACGTACCTTATCCTGTATCCGGTAAGCTTTTACGAGCGCGGGTAGCGAGCGAGGTACCCCGGCCAATACAGAGGTGTTCCCTTCATTGAGTTTGAGCTGCTCCCAATTGCGCTTCACTTCGTCTTCATTACGGACGTCCACATCCCCATAGATATGCGGATGCCGGGAAATCAACTTCTCACATACGGTGTTCAATACATCCACGATGTCAAAAGCTCCTTGTTCCTCCGCAATGCGGGCATAAAATACGAGATGCATCATCAGGTCACCCAATTCCTTTTTTACTTCGGGGAGATCGTTGTCCAGAATGGCGTCACCCAGTTCGTACATTTCCTCAATGCTGAGATGGCGCAGGGATTCCATGGTTTGTTTCCGATCCCATGGGCAATCCGTCCGCAGGGTATTGAGCACCGTTAACAGACGTTCAAATGCTTTGGCGGGCGTTTGCTGGGGGGAAGGCGGGGTATGGGGCATATATGTTGTTTTTGGGCAAAGATAGTGAATTCAACGTAGCCGCGGTGCATGCTTGGGCTGCAAACTCGTCGAAGAACGCTAAGTTTCTTTAAACGCTTGCTTCCTGGCGGACTCCCTGTATTTGCAGTTGCAACATCAGGTCCGTAAGTTGGTTAACGATACCTTCCAGCGCAGTTCGCTCAGGTAATTCGTTATTGCGGACGTCGATTTCCATTTTCCGTAACTGGAAGGCAATTTTGTCGGCACCGATTTGCGCGGTGCGTCCGGCAAGGCGATGCAAAAGCAATTCGACGCCCGGTAAATCCTGAGTTCGATAGTTTTCTTTCAACGCGCTGATATCGTCGGTCGTGTCACGGATATACAGGGCGATGATATCATTGGTTTGCTTTTCGTCGTCGGCAAATTGCTGGATGGTTGTGCGCGTTTGCGTTGATGCGGTCAGCGGAAGCGTTATATTCAGCAAGCGCAGCAAATCCGCCTCCTTGAACGGTTTGAGCAACAATCCGTCAAATCCCTGAGCGAGGATGTGCTCCTGCTCTTCGGGCAGTACCTGCGCCGTACATGCATAGATCGCTACATCCTCCGTTCCGATCTTTTTGCGCAATTCGCGGTTTAGCTGCATCCCGTTCATTTCAGGCATCCGGATGTCCATCAAGACGGTTTTAACCAGCGGGTCCCAGTCGGCCGATAATACTTCGGTAGGAGAGGTGAAGCAGCGATAGGAAACGTGATATTTGCTGAGTATATTTTTGCAGAGCCCCAGGATCAGGCGGTCATCGTCGATGATCCATACACGTCCCTCAAATGGTTTTTGAGTCTGTTGAACAGCATTGGGAGTCCTTTCGGGAGTTAGGGAACTCGCTGTTTTAAGCGGAAGATTCACTTTGAAAACCGATCCATACCCTTTTTTGCTTTCCACGCGGATATCGCCCTGCATACTTTCACAGATCGCCTTGACAATACTCAATCCGAGTCCGCTGCCGAAATGTTCTCCCGAGTTGGCATTTTCCGATTGTTCAAAGTCGTTGAATATGCGATCCAGGTCGTCCGCAGGTATTCCCTTGCCGGTGTCTTTGACAACAATGTTCAATTCGGTCTTTTCCGCGTAGACCACCGTGCTCACGTTGAGGGTCACCTTACCCCGATCGGTAAATTTGATGGCGTTACTCAACAGATTGAACAAGATCTGTTTGATCCGGAAAGCATCGCCGATCACCTCCCCGAATCCCAGAATCCGGGTATTGAACTCCAACGTCAACCCCTTGGTCTGTGCCTGCGTCTTCATCACCGCAACTACGTTGTTCGCCAAATCTTCCACGGAGAAAGGCTTTTCGTTGAGCACAATCTTGCCCGAGGTAATCCGGCTGTAGTCCAAAATTTCATTGACGATTTGAAGAAGGTGTTCCGACGATTGGTAGATCGCATCAATTTTGGCATCTTCCTCCGAATGTTCCTGCTTCAACTGTTCCGAATAACCGATGATGGATTGAAGTGGCGTACGTAGCTCATGGCTCATGTTGGCGAGGAAGCGCTGTTTGGCAGCGGCATGATATTCCGCTTCCTCTTTTGCTGCTTCCAACGCTAATCGGTAGGCGTTGTTACGGCGGATATCCCCCAGGATTAAGTACAGCATAATGGCCGTGATGACGAAAAATGCCAGGATAATCGCGCTTATTCGCCAAACGCTATCATTTACGACCGACATGGCCTGTTGATTGTCTATTTCCATTTGCTGCATCGCTTCATTTTCTACGGAATGAAGGATGCTGAGCATGTTACTGATTAAGGCATTACTGGCGATGGTCAGTTCCATTTCCCGGCTTACGAATTGTTCTCGCTGTTGCTGCTGAAGTGTCTCGAAGCGCTGAACCGCGCTATCGATACGGGCCAGCGTGCTATCGCGTCGGGTGCCCCGGATGGTATCGACTATGGTTTCCAATTCTTCCTCCACCATCCGTCGCTCTTCTACGACGGGTAGGGGCTGTTCCTGCTTTTTACGTCCGAAAAGGCGGGAGAAAAAGCCGCGGTCATCGCTATCGATAGGTATTTGGGTTACTGCGCTGGTGTCTCCGGCAATGGTCGTTGTGCGGCGTTTACGTTCGGTGGTCACCACCTTGCTATCGGGTGCCGGTTCGTATAAAATACTACTAAGAGACTGCAATTGTTCCGAAAACTCGCGGCTATCCACCACCTTTTCTCGTACCTTTATGTAAGATTTGAACAGGTTGTCCCGCTGCTGCAGCAACGCCTTGATCGAATCAATCCGGGCTTGTTGTACGGCACTTCCTTCGTATGAGTGACTAAGGGAGTCCAATGATAATAGGATTTTAGCCGATTCCCGTGAAAAGCTCTTATAAGAAGTGCCGTTTTCCAGAAACGCTTGGGAACGCTGCAACTGGTCCAGCCGCATGATATCTCTGGATATCCGGCTCACATGTTCTAATTTGGGATCGGGAGTCGTAATGCTGTCCACGGTGTCCATCATTTCCGTGAAGGCCACGCGGCTGATAACCCATGCCAATACCAATGCAATCGCGCAAGAGACAAACACAAAAATGACCTTGCGCCGCACACTTCCCGTGGATTGTATATTTTGGGTCGGCATGACTAATTCCCGATTTTACGTAAAGTTACCAAAAATTATGCTAAAAATGATTGCGGTTAGAATGTAGGTGGATTTGAACGAAGATCGGAATCCAAAAAATCGGTAATCATCGGTATCAGCCAGTCCGTCCGCTGCATCATGCCGATATGGGTTGTGCCCGGTAGGATGGCAAGCCTCGACTTGGGCAGTCCGTGTATATCGCCCATTTTCCCGCCCCCTTTTGCCCGGAACAGTTCCAGCGCATGCTCATATTGCACCCCATCGGCATCGCCAATGGCCATAAAGATGGGGGCTTGAATGTTTTTAACGTCCGCCGACCAATCATAGGGCTTGAGGTCTATGCCGATTACCTTTTTTACGAATTCCGGGAAATGGGCCGGGTCATTTCCCAGGCTGTCATACTGCGTTTTAATGGGGGAACCCTCGAACATATCTGCGGTAAACGTACCGAAGCTGGCTTCTACGTCAGGCCACCACCCGTCGTGCGTATACGTACCTGACAAAATTACCAGTCTGCGAACCTGTTCCGGGTGACGCACAGCGGTTTGGAATGCCACCCCGCCGCCCATACTATACCCCAATATGTCCGCGCTGTCTATATCGAGGTGGGTAAGCAGTGCGGATACGTCGTCTGCCATGCCTTCATAGCTAAGTTCACGCGGTATATCCCGCGTGCGGCCGTGCCCCTGCATTTCGGGCACAATTAGTTTCCGGTCGGTCGCCAACAGCGGAATGATGTGCCCCCAGTTCAGAGGTATATTCATAAAAGATCCGTGGAGCAATACGAGCGGCTTTCCTTGACCATATACCTCATAGTACAGTTTTAACCCGTTCACCGCGGCATAGCCGCTATCCACTGGTGCTGTGTACCGGGCGCTAACGGTATCTTGCGGTTCCGTCGACAGGTTTTGATCTTTTGGCGATTTGGGTTGGCACGAGGCCGTTACTAGGGTAACCGTAGTAAGATAGAGGCCGGTTCTGAGAAGCTTGTTCATATGTCTTGTTATTTTGTATACGACAAATTTCGGCAACAATAGTTCGCCGCTTACTGTGCATATGCGACAATTGCAGGGGCAGATAATGACAAGCACCACTAAAAAAATCGGCTACCAACTTCGCGTTGATAGCCGACATGTATCGGTGATGATGGATCGCCGGTACGGCTATTGATTCAGAAACACAAATTTATTATCGAACATGTCCAGCTTGATATGGCTTTCTTTGTCGATCTTGCCCGCCAGGATCTCTTTTGAGAGTTCATTCAGGATGTGCTTTTGAATAACCCGTTTCAGCGGACGGGCACCGTACTGAGGGTCGTATCCCAATTGTGCCAGCCAGTCCAACGCCTCTTCGCTTGCGCTAAGGTGAATACCCATTTCGGCAAGTTGGTTTTGTACGTTGGCAAATTGCATTTGTACGATCTTACCAAGCTCTTCGCGGCTAAGCGGGGCAAACATGATTACTTCATCAATCCGGTTAAGAAATTCGGGTCGTATGGTCTTCTGAAGCAGCTCATATACCTCACTTTGCGTTTTGGCCATGATTTCGTCCTTATTTCCGTCGTCCAGCTGGCTGAAATTTTCCTGAATGAGATGCGATCCGATGTTGGACGTCATGATGATGATCGTGTTTTTGAAATTCACGATCCGGCCTTTGTTGTCCGTAAGGTGCCCGTCATCCAGCACTTGCAACAGGATGTTGAAGACGTCGGGATGTGCTTTCTCTATCTCGTCCAGTAGCACCACTGCATAAGGTCTCCGCCGGATGGCTTCTGTGAGCTGACCGCCTTCATCGTATCCCACATATCCCGGAGGGGCGCCAATAAGGCGGGAGACCGAATGCCGCTCTTGATACTCGCTCATATCGATACGGACCATCGATTGCTCATCGTTGAATAGAAACTCCGCCAGCGCCTTTGCCAATTCGGTTTTTCCCACGCCGGTGGTACCCAGGAAGATAAACGAACCGATGGGCCGTCGTTTGTCGCTGAGGCCTGCGCGAGAGCGTCGGATCGCATCGGAAATGGCCTCAATAGCCTCTTCCTGGCCCGCTACCCGCTTGTGTAATTCTTCTTCAAGATGCAGCAATTTGTCACGTTCGCTCTGTACCATTCTGGTAACCGGAATGCCGGTCCACCGCGATACCACGCCTGCAATATCCTCGGCGGTAACTTCTTCCTTCAGCATCCGGCTATCGCTCTGCTTTTCGGCCAGCTCTTTTTTGAGTACCTCAACCTTGTCCTGTGATTCCTTGATCCGGCCGTACCGGATTTCGGCCACCCGGCCATAATCGCCGGCCCGCTCGGCTTGGTCGGCCTCTATTTTGTAGTTTTCGATTTGTTCTAATTCCTGGTTGATGTTATCTACCAGTGTTTTTTCGCTTTGCCATGCTGCCCGCAGCGAATCCCGCTCGGCACTAAGGTTTGCAATTTCCTCACTCAGCTCGTCGACCTTCTTCGCATCCTTCTCGCGTTTGATGGCCTCCCGTTCGATTTCCAGTTGCATGATGCGGCGCTCAATTTCGTCGACCGCTTCGGGCACGGAGTCCATTTCGAGCCGGAGCTTGGAAGCTGCTTCGTCCATGAGGTCGATGGCCTTGTCGGGCAAGAAGCGATCTGCAATGTAACGCTGTGAAAGTTCTACCGCCGCGATGATCGCCTCGTCGAGGATACGCACCTTGTGATGGGTTTCATATCGTTCCTTCAAACCACGTAAGATGGAAATCGCATCCTGCGTGTCGGGTTCCTCCACCATTACCTTTTGAAAGCGGCGTTCCAGCGCCTTGTCCTTTTCAAAGTATTTTTGGTATTCGTTCAGTGTGGTGGCCCCGATGGCCCGTAGCTCGCCGCGGGCCAGGGCCGGTTTCAGGATGTTCGCAGCGTCCATAGCTCCTTCGCCACCTCCAGCACCAACCAGCGTATGGATTTCATCGATAAAGAGAATAATCTCCCCATCGCTCTGGGTTACTTCTTTCACAACGGCTTTGAGACGCTCCTCAAATTCGCCCTTATATTTAGCTCCGGCAATGAGGGCACCCATGTCCAGTGAGAAGACCGTCTTGGTTTTCAGGTTTTCGGGCACATCCCCTTTGATGATCCGATGGGCGATACCTTCGGCGATCGCAGTTTTTCCCACTCCCGGTTCCCCCACAAGGATCGGATTGTTTTTGGTACGGCGCGATAAAATCTGAATCACTCTCCGGATCTCTTCATCGCGACCAATAACGGGATCCAGCTTTCCTGATTCGGCAAACTCGTTGAGGTTCCGTGCGTATTTGTTAAGTGCGTTGTAAGTGGCCTCTGCATTCTGGTCGGTCACCCGAGCATTGCCCCGTAAATCGCTGATCGCTTTTTTCAGGTCTTTTTCCGTTACGCCTTGATCCTTCAGAAGCGAGGCGGTTTTGTCGCCCGCATTCAGGATTCCCAGTAAAATATGTTCTATGGAGATAAACTCATCTTTGAATTCCTTCAGATAAGATTGGGCTTTTTGCAGCGCATTATTGGCCGATGAGGCGAGGTAGATGTTACTGCCGCTTACTTTTGGAAACGTACCGATCTGTTTATCGAGTTCTTCCTCAACATGCTTTACGTTTACGTTTAGTTTTTTCAGCAGATGGCTTACCACGTTTTCATCTACCAGCAACAACCCCTTCAGCAGGTGTGCCGTTTCGATGGATTGCTGTTGGTTGCCCACCGCAATCTCCGACGCCTTTTGGATGGCTTCCTGGGCTTTTATTGTATAATTATTGAAATTCATAATCGTCAAATTTATTCTTGTATACTCAAAACAAGTACCATAGGTAATTTGATTGTGGAATCGGAAATTTTGTCCTGATTTGTTCAGATGATACTGAATAATTGTCTGTTTGTTAGTAGATTATATGAAAAAATAGCAGGAAGTTCGGAGCAAGTGCAATTGTTGAACCCGTTCGGGAAAACAGCAGAGGAGAGATTAATTATTTTCCAGGATTAGGCTAGATCAAAAGCTTTAAAATACTAATTATATCATTATAATTTAAAGTCTTTTTACCCTGTATTTATCGTCTTTTTCACTATAAAAATACTATAATTGGTGCTTTTAATATATTATAACTGTTACAACTTAATATAAATTGTGTAAATTTTTATACTCATTTCTGTCGTCAGGCGATGAATGACAAGCAGCATAACGACCAGAGGCCGCATAACAGAGATGGCGGAGAGCCCGACGACGGGTATTCGCCCGCGGCAGGGAAATAGGGGGAACTAGGTTTATAGCCTGTACGGTCCATATTCTAGGGAGCATTTATCGGTGTATTCCTTAAAATATATATACCTAAACTGTACTTGTTATGTACCTGTTGTGTACCTTTAAGGGGCTGCATTTTCAGCGGGTACTATTCAGACTGCCGTCGATAATGAGCGGCATGAGTTCCACTTTAAAAATTCGGTTTGAGCAGATACTTATCGTAGAACCGGAAGATATGGCCAGCCGCCTCTTCAGCAGTATCCACCAGGCGGTACAAATTAAGATCTTCGGGACTGATATTTCCTTCTTCCAACATTCTGCTTTTTACCCAATCGAAAAGACCGCCCCAGTAGTCTTGGCCAACCAATACGATCGGGAACCGGGCAATTTTACCGGTTTGGATCAAGGTAATGGCCTCAAAGAGCTCGTCCATCGTGCCGAATCCTCCCGGCAGGACAATAAACCCTTGGGAATACTTCATGAACATGACTTTCCGGACAAAGAAATAATTGAATTGAAGGAGTTTGTCCCGATCGATATAGGGATTATGGAATTGCTCAAACGGAAGCTCGATGTTAATACCCACCGATTTTCCGCCGGCCTCGTACGCACCTTTGTTAGCGGCTTCCATAATGCCCGGTCCACCGCCCGATACGACTCCGTAACCGCGCTCGGTAAGCAATCGGGCGATGTCTTCGGCTAGCTGATAATTCTTATGGTCCTGCGGCGTGCGCGCCGACCCAAACATCGATACACACGGGCCTATTTTTGCCAGTTTTTCGAATCCATCGACGAACTCAGCCATGATTTTGAAAATCTGCCAGGAATCCTTCACCTTGATCTCCTGCCAGGTCTTGTTTTCAAAGGCCCGCATGATTTTATCTTCTCGTGTTCTTGCCATAGTTGGTAATTTTGATTTTCGCTAATGTAATAATTTTCACTCAATGGATAGAACGCGGTGTGCCATCGCGTTTTACCGAGTTTCCGGCCTAAAAATGTATCTTTGCATCATGAACTTTTCTTCGAAGTTGCTGGAACAGGCGGTGCTGGAATTTGGGCGTTTGCCCGGGGTAGGGCAGAAGACGGCCTTGCGCCTCGTGCTGCACCTACTGAAACAGCCTGAAGCCGATGTCATGCGGTTTACCGAAGCGTTGAATCGCCTGAAACAGGAAATCCGGTATTGCAAGACGTGCCATAATATTTCCGATCACACAATTTGCGAGATATGCGCTTCGCATAAGCGTGATAAGGGGCTGATCTGTGTGGTTGAGGATACGCGCGACGTGATGGCCATCGAAAATACGAATCAATATCACGGCGTATACCACGTATTGGGTGGACTGATATCGCCGATGGATGGCATCGGCCCGTCGGACCTCCAGATTGACAGCTTAGTTAGCCGTCTGGAAAAAGGGGGAATTCATGAAGTGATCCTCGCCTTAAGCGCAACCATGGAAGGAGATACGACTATTTTTTACCTGTATAAGAAGCTCAAAGATTTTGGCATACAGATCAGTACAATTGCCCGGGGTATCGCTTTCGGTGGCGAATTGGAATATGTGGATGAGGTAACCCTGGGGCGCTCTATTGCCACCCGCGTGCCTTATGAACGGAGTATTGCCTAAATGGAAGAGTTGGATTATATCGGCAAAAACAGGCAATCCTGGAACGATCGGGTGGATGTACATATCCAATCGGATTTTTATGATAATGAACGATTCCTTAAGGGGAAATCGACGTTAAACTCAATTGAACTCAGGTTATTAGGCGACGTTACGGGAAAATCCGTGCTCCATTTACAATGTCATTTTGGCCAAGACAGCATCTCGCTGGCTCGAATGGGGGCTTCCGTAACTGCTGTTGACCTTTCGGATAGAGCCATTGAAAAAGGCCGGTTGTTTGCTGAACGGACCGGGGTATCGGTAGATTTTATCTGTTGCGATGTTTATGATCTGCCCAATCAATTGGGTGGGCAGTTTGATATCGTGTTCACCAGCTACGGTACCATCGGATGGCTGCCCGATCTGGATAGGTGGGGGGCGGTTGTGTCGCATTTTCTAAAGCCGGGCGGGCGGTTTGTGTTTGTGGAATTCCACCCGGTGGTATGGATGTTTGACGATGATTTTGTCCAGATTGCCTATCCCTACTCCAGTTCAGAGGCGTTTGTCGAGACCCAGTCGGGTACGTATGCCGACCGTGCGGCGCCCCTGGAGACGCAATATGTCTGCTGGAACCACGGAATAGGAAAAGTGCTGCAGGCCATCGTGAATGCGGGACTTGAACTTCGTTCCTTTGAAGAATTTGACTATTCCCCCTATAACTGTTTTCAACATACGGTTGAATACGAGCCGGGAAAGTTCAGGATTGCGCACCTGGGTAGTAAAATACCGATGGTGTACGCATTGGAGGCCCTTCATAAAAACAGTCGGTGAACGAATTGAAAAACAAAACGGTCATTATCACGGGTGCATCGTCCGGTATCGGATTGGCCTGTGCGGAAGTATTTGCGCAGCAAGGTGCCAACCTCGTGTTGGCTGCAAGGCGTTATGTTGATTTATGTACCCTTGCCCAGTCTTTGGAAACAAATTATCGCATACGCGCCCTGGCGGTGCAGTGTGACGTGGCAAAGGAAGCCGATTGCCAACTACTCATCCAGCAGGCCGTGACTACCTTCGGCGGCGTGGATGTATTGGTGAACAATGCAGGCATTAGCATGCGGGCGCTCTTTAGGGAATTGGATTTGGCCGTATTACACAGACTAATGGATGTCAATTTCTGGGGTACGGTATATTGCACCAAATATGCGATAGGCGAGTTGCTTCGCAGTGGGGGATCCGTGGTGGCTGTCTCGTCCATTGCGGGTTTCCGGGGTTTACCCGGACGTACCGGCTATTCGGCGTCCAAATTTGCCATTCATGGATTTATGGAATCGCTTCGCGTCGAAAATCTGAAAACCGGGCTGCATGTGATGTTGGCTTGCCCAGGTTTTACGGCTTCCAATATCCGCCAAACCGCGCTGGACGCCGCAGGCGCCGCACACGGCGAGACCAGTATGGATGAAGCTCAAATGATGACGGCCCAGGAGGTCGCCGAACGCATCGTGCTGGGGGTAGTCCGGCGCAGGCGCACCTTAGTGATGACCCGGCAGGGTAAATTGGCCGTGTGGATGAATAAGCTATTTCCGGCTTGGGTGGATAAGCAGGTGTATAAACTTTTTGCAAAGGAAAAAAGTCCCCTGGTGAAGTAAATGAGCTATTCCTCACATTTTCTTCACGACGAAATAGAGTCCCCCTGAAATGGCGATCAGTACTACCGCCGTGCCCCACCATAGGATGTCGAACCCATAGTTATCGGCGACGTGGGTGCCAACGAATGGAGAAAAAACATGTGCGGCGGAAAAGGCCAATGCATTGAGTCCCATATACGCTCCCTGATTTTGTTTCGAAGCGCGTTTTACCGCCACCGAAGCCATAAAAGGCATAGCCAAAATTTCTGAAATGCTCATCAGAAAAATCGATACGTACAGTATCCAATAACCTGTAGGGATGGGAAGCAGCGCAAAAGAAACGGCGCACAAAGCGGTTCCCCAGAAAATGCTGCTTGCATAGGAAAGACGCCGTTCTGCGATGTGCACAAGTAACATTTCGAAAACAACTACCACAAATCCGCTGAACCCGAGAATAATTCCTACCTGGCTTTCCGTAAGTGCATGGCCTTTTTGATAAAATAGGGGAAGTGTACTTAACAGTTGGAAAAAGCAGATCGCATAGATGCAGCAAAGTACACTGAATAATAAGAAAATCCCATCGCGATAGGGGGACCGGGTAAGGGGAGCAGGGGGGTGAGCCGATTCAGTACGGCCCGCCTTGACGTTTCCTTTGCGGTTATAAAAAAAGGCGACGAAGGTGAGTGTCGCCGCGAAGGCGCCCAGGGCGTTGCCATAGAAAATCCAGTTATAGGAAAATGAGGCCAGAAAGCCTCCCAAGGCCGGGCCGATGGAGAAACCGAGGTTGATGGCCATCCGGTTAAGGGAAAATGCACGCGTAATGTTTTCAGGCTTCGCATACCGGGCTACCGAAACGGAATTGGCCGGACGGAAGGATTCCGTGGTCACACTTAACACGTAAATAATACCCGCAAGCGCCTCGACAGACGTAAATTGCGGAATCACCAAAAAAAGCGGAGCAGACACAAGCAGACTTAACGTCTGTACCCAGAAATTACCATAACGGTCGGTTAACCATCCCCCCAACCAGGAGCCTGTGACGGCACCCAGTCCAAAACAGGCCAGAACAACGCCAACTTCCTTGATCGTAAAGTTCAGTGCCTGGGTCATATAAATGCTTAGGAAAGGGAGGACCATGGCGCCGGTACGGTTGATCAACATGACCAATGCCAACATCCATGCAGATTTCGACAAGCCTCTGTATGAGTCAACGTATATGCGTAAAAGTTCTTTCATGATCGTGATAGAAATCGGATAACATAAATTACACGGATTGTGGCGGATTTACGTCGCTCAATCGCTTAGTTCACGGAGCGATGGCAAGAAATCGGCGTTGATCTGCTAAATCCGTATTAACCGTGGCCCGTCAAGGAAGACAGGCGCTCCGAAATCTTGTAAGCCCCCGCCGTTACAAGTGTTTTTTTTCCGGTCTGCCGCTCAAATACATAATCAAGTCTACCCATATTAATGCCCGCAAACCCTACCTGATTGACGGTGGTCATCCGTCCGTCAAGATTGCGGATATGTTCCGGTTCGGGCATAAACGTATGGGTATGCCCGCCGATGATGAGATCGATATCGCGCGTATTGGCTGCTAGTGTTCGATCAGAAACCTGATTATTCGCATACCGATATCCCAGGTGCGACAAACAGACGACCAGGTTACATTTATAGTCGTGCTTAAGTCTCGCTGCGAACGTATTCGCGGTATGGATGGGATCTAAATACTGGGTATCGCCGTAGTTGTGTGGGTCGACCAGCCCGGCCAGTCGGATTCCCAAGCCGAATATCCCGATTCGAAGGCTTTGTTTCTTAACAATTATATAATCACGTGTCTTTCCTTTCAAGGGGGTGTTACTGAAGTCGTAATTAGCCGTAAGGAAAGGGAATTTAGCATAGGCGAGCATCTTGGCCAAGCCCTCGAGTCCGTTGTCAAACTCATGGTTGCCCAATGTGCTGGCGTCGTAGCGCATCTTGCTCATGAGTTCCAGTTCCACTTTCCCCCCAAAGAGATTAAAGTAAGGAGTCCCTTGTACGGTATCCCCTGCATCGAGCAAAAGTACATTGCGGTGTTCCTTCCGGATGCGTTCCACCAGCGTCGCCCGGCGTGCTACGCCACCCAGTCCCTGGTTGCGCGAGCCGTCCATGGGAAATGGATCGATGCGGCTATGCACATCATTGGTGTGCAGGATGGTCAGTGTGGCGTGATCGTCGTCAGCCAAAGCAGTCAACGGAATTCCTCCCGTTGCAGAAAGCGCGGCCAGTTTACCCGCTTGTTTCAGAAAATAACGTCTACTGATAGCGGATAATTCGTTCATCGAGTTGTGTATTAATGTGATTACCTGCCCGCGCTTGTTCGCTGACATACGTGATTAGCGCGTCCCGCACCTTCTGTCCGAGATTAATCCGGCTAACCGGATTATTCAGTCCACGGGAATTATCGCCTCCATTGGCGAGGTAATCGTAGGTGATCAATTTGTAAGTGCGCGACGGGTTCAGCGGCTTCCCGCCAATGGTGATGCCCGTTGCTTTGCCATCCTTGATTTGCATGCGTAACCCCGCCACGGGCTGTCCCCCGGTGGCAGCAATGAACTGAGCCAACTGCTCGATATTTTCTCCCGAAAGCTCCAACAGTACCAATTCGTTTTCGAAGGGCATCAGTTCAAACAGCTTGCCGACCGTGATATCTCCTTTCTGCAATTCCATGCGCAGACCGCCTTTCGTGCCGAAGGAGAACTCGGCATCCGGATACAGTTTTTTTCCTTCGGCCAGTAACGCATCGGCAAAAAAATTGCCGAGCCGTGTCTCCGGTACGTTGCTGGGTTTGGTCAGGTCCACATCGGTATGGCCAACCACACGGCTCATTTCGGCTTCCAGTTTCAGTCGGTAGGGCGCATACAGCCGCATAAAGGAAGGATCGCCTGTCAGCGTGCTGTCAATTTGAAGCTGGGTGTAGGCTTGCCCTTGCGGCGAAAAATAGCGATGGCACGAAGTGCTTCCCAAACCAAGGGCGATGGTGAACAATGCAAAGCAGCTTCTGGGGATAAAATACTTCATGATGTGGCAAACTTCCCATTTTGGCGCATGGCCGTGGGTAGGCAAAGGTAGCCAACCTATGTTAAATTGTGAAAAAGTTTATGAGAAGCTGTGGGGACGGGCCAACTTTTTGATAGCGGATTAACCGTTCGTTGGGAAGCGCTTTTCCACAGGCGGAGTTTCCGAAGCGGTCGGAAGAGAGGCGCGGATTTTTGCCCGTGTGCGCACGTTCTCGCGGAGCCGCGCATAGCGGCTTTTGCGTTTGGAGAAGAGCGCAGATAGATTATATGCATCCCAGTTAATAAGGAAGACGCTCGCCAAAATAACCATTAGTGCGATCAATTGGGAATAGGAAACCGTTTCATGGGCAAACCAGGCACCGAGCATTACAGCGACAATGGGGTTCACATAGGTGTGTGTGCTTACTTCTGTCGCCGGCCGAATCTGCAAAAGCCAGATGTATGAGCTGTATGCAACAATGGATCCCATGCCGATCAGATAGGCAATGGCCCACCACGCAGAGGCCGGCACCATATCGATACGGAAGCTCGTAATTTCCCCCCGGCCTGCCGCCGTGAGCGTAAAAGCGGCTCCGGCAATGAACATCTGCCATGCCGTGCCCACCAGGCCATTCCCGCTTTCCCCGCCTTTGGACCGGCCGTAATATTTGGAATATAGCGAGCCGATGGTCCAGGCCAGTGTACCGAGTAAGAGAAGTGACATGCCCAAAGTGTTTGCTTGCCGTTGCGACGCATCCAGTGCTTGAGCCAGTCGGTCGCCAAAGAGCATGACCACGCCGAAAAAACCCATAAAAAGACCGATCACCACCGGGAGATTGCCGAAATTGACTTTCCAATTGGGTTTATCCAGTACGATGAACCAAATGGCGGCAGAGGCCGACATGATCGCAACGAGTCCGCTGGGCATGAACTGCTCAACCCAGATAATGATGCCGTTGTCGACATATAGGAGCAATAAACCCATTAGTCCTGCATGCAGGATGGTCGGCCGGTGGAAAATCCGGTACCCCTTGAAATAACACCAAGCCAGCATGAGAAGCCCGGCGGTGCTAAACCGTACGGCCCCCAGCAAGAATGGGCCAAAGCCGGCCAACGCCTTGTGAATGAAAAAAAATGTCGACCCCCAGACTACGTAAATCATGGCAAATGCCGCAACAACCTTTAATCTGGAATGCGTAGCTTGTGTTGTCTCCGTTGTCATATAGTTTATTCTCTTTCCTTATCCCGCGGTTCCGCGTTTCCTTGTTCCTATCCATCCAATCCGGGGATCACCAATTGCTGTTCCTCTTTGACGGTCTCTAATACGATGGTCGTCCGGGTAGAGATAATACTGGGTATTTTCGCAAACGAATTACGCATCAGCTCGACCAGCGCCGTAGAATCTGCGGTTCGGACCTTTACCAGGTAACCGTCGTCGCCTGCAATATCGTGTACCTCCTGCACTTCGGGGATGGCGGCCAGGGCTTGCCCCGTGGTCGCGCACCCGATGCCATCCGCTGCACGGATAAAAATGAAGGATAGTAAAGTTTGACCTAAGGCGACGGGATTGATTTTGGTCCGGTATTGTAAAATCACTTCCCGCTGCTCCAACTTTTTTATCCGCTCCAAAATAGCTGAAGGAGCCATCCCCAATTCACGGGCGATGTCCGCATTGCTGATGCGAGCGTTCTCCTGCATCAATCTTAAGATGGTATAATCAGTCTGATCTAAATTATATTCTATCTTGTTCATTATTCTGCAAATATAGTAATAATTTGAATAATATTCAAAATTATGGTTTATATCGTGAATAATGTTCTTGTTGTCGGATTGTTTGCCGGTTTTTTGGTGAGTAATGAGCGTTAATGTAGAAAAAAATAAAAAAAAATAGTTGATAAATTAACAGTGTTAATTAACTTTGCTTTGTTAATTAATCGGTATGGGTATCAAAGAAAGAAAGGAAAGGCACCGGGAAGATCTGAAGGCCCGGATTCTCGAGGCGGCGAAGAAACTATTTGTCACTGAGGGGTATGAGGCGACCTCCATCCGGAAGATCGCGGCGGAGATCGAGTTCAGTCCGACGACAATTTATTTGTACTACAAGGATAAAACCGATATCGCTTACGCACTCCATCAAGAAGGGTTCGGCTTATTGCGTGAGCGGTTCTCTACACTTGCCTATGTGGACGACCCTTTTGAGCGTTTAAAGGCAATGGGTAAAGGATACATCCAGTTCGCGATCGATCACCCTGATTTTTATGAGTTAATGTTTATCCTAAAAGAACCCATGCAGTATCTGCAAGCACACCACCCAGATGATGAATGGGAGGAGGGCGAACGGGTATTTGATGCGTTGATAGAAACCGTGGAAGGCTGTAAGGCACGTGGTTACTTTCATGATATACAAGCCGAGGAAATGGCGATGCTCTCGTGGAGCGTGGTGCACGGGCTGTGCTCGTTGCATATTACCAGCCATTTTAAACACATTGCCGAGAAATGCAGCCACATAGAGCTTGTGAAGCAGGATACGTTGTTGGACCGTGTGTTCGGAGCGTATTTGCAACTACTGGAGCGATTCAAATGAATTTTTTTGTTCAATAGTAAACACTGTTAATAATGAGAACACTATTAACAATTCTGTTAGGCCTTTCTCTTGGTGGAGGAATGGCGCAGGAGACGTTGGATCGATACGTCCAGGAAGGGTTGGCGAGTAATCTGGTGATGAAACAGCGCGACGTGTCGCTTCAAAAAGCCAGGTATGCACTGAAGTCGGCCAAAAGCCTGTATCTTCCGACCGTTGCGTTCCAAGCCGGGTATCAGACGGCCGACGGCGGCCGGAATATCCCGCTTCCGATAGGTGATTTGCTCAACCCCGTTTATCGTACGTTAAACCAGTTGACCGGAACGGGATCATTTCCCGAAATAGAAAATGAGACCATCAATTTCCTGCCGAAGAACTATTACGACGCGCACATCCGCACTACCTTGCCACTTATCAATACCGATATCGGCATGAACAAGCGTATTCATGAACAGCAGTTGCTGCTCAGCGAATTGGACGTGGCAATTTACAAGCGTGAGTTGATTAAGGAGATCAAGGTAGCCTACTTCAATTACCTTAGCGCCCTGCGGGCAACGGATATTTACCAGGCAGCGTTGGAATCTGCCCGGGAGGGGCAGCGTACCAATGAAAAGCTGGTGGAGAATGGGAAAGGGCTTCCCGCCTATGTATTGCGATCAAACAGTGAAGTTGCGGAATCTACAGCGAAGTTAACGGACGCTGAATTGAAAGTCAGAAACGCGCGGGCCTATTTCAACAGCCTGCTCAATCGTTCGGAAGAAGCAGCGATTGATACGGTTTTTGATCACGATGCTGCGCTTTTGGAGGCTGCGACGGCATTGCACAGCGATAATCCTATCCGCGACGAGCGGGAAGAACTGAAGTCGCTGGCAACTGCCATCGACATGCGTTCAACGAAGTTAAAAATGGATCAACGGTTTGCCGTTCCTAAATTGAATGCCTTCCTTGATCTGGGATCGCAGTCGGAAGGTTTCCATTTCAACGGACAGACACGTTATTACATGGCCGGATTACAATTGGAATTTCCGATTTTCAGCGGCAACCGCAATACGTATAAAATCCAGCAATCGCGCTTAGATCTGCAGGATGCGCAATTGAAGCTGGAAGATGCAAGGCGGCAATTGCGGCTAACCAATTCCGTTGCCTACCACAACCTCCAGTCGGCTTGGAAAAATTATGAGTCGTCGAAAACGCAATTGGAAGCTGCCCGTGCTTACCGGCGGCTGATTGACAAAGGTTACCAAGCCGGAACGAATAGCTACATAGAGACGGTTGATGCACGCAATCAGTATACTTCGGCCAGCATGGCCTTGCTGATCAGTACGTACCAAGTGCTTTCTGCATCTGCAACGCTCGAACGTGAACAAGCAAGTTATCCCCTTACCCCATAAAAATCAAGACAATGGACGTGAAAACATTCAGCCATCATCTCATAGCCGTTGCGCTATGCTTGAGTGCCTGCAGCCGTGGTGAGCAACGCACCGACGGGTTGGCAGACAGCGACGTGATCCCGGTGCGCACCATCCAACTGGCAACGCGTGATACCAGTCAGTTAATCCGTGCCACCGGTACCTTTACAACCGACGATGAAACGGTTCTGGCATTTAAGAATGGCGGTGTCATTCAGCAGATTGGTGTCAGGGAAGGGGACTCCTTCCGTAAAGGGCAGGTACTGGCATCGTTGGAATCGACCGAAGTCAACACCGCGGTGAGACAGGCGCAGCTGGGAGTGGAGAAGGCTGAGCGCGACTACCGGCGCGCGCGACAACTGTTTCTCGACAGTGTTGCCACCCAGGAGCAGATGGAAAACGCGGAAACAGCGTACGAGGCTGCGAAGCAAGACGCGGAACGCGCCGCATATAACCTTGGCCATACCCATATCCGTGCGGCGTTCGACGGTTATGTGTTGCAACGCCCTGCCAGTCCGGGGCAGGTGGTCGGACCGGGTAGCCCGGTTCTGGTGGTGAGCAGCACCGGACGTAGCGGTTGGCTGCTTAAAGTGGGAGTGAGCGATCGACAATGGTCGGCTATCCAATTGGGCGATCTGGCAGCGGTGACCACCGATGCGGCGGGGGGAGCGCGCTTTCAAGCGACGGTTCACCGCAAATCGGAAGGAATCGATCCACAATCCGGAACCTTCGCCATTTATTTGAAATTGAACGGACAGGAGCTTCCTGACGTCGCTTCGGGTATGTTCGGTAAGGCGGAGATCCGCCTGTCGGCACAAACGGGTGCTTGGTATATACCTTATGAGGCGCTGTTGGATGGCGATGCGGGTACCGGTTATGTATTTGTGACCGACGACGGTCAAACGGCACGTCGCATTCCGGTACAAATCGGGGAAATACAGAAAGACCATGTGGTGGTGACAGGAGGATTGGAGCATGCTACCTCGTTGATCGTGTCAGGCAGCCCCTATCTTCGGGACGGTTCAAAAATCGCGGTAAAATAGATTGGCCATGGATTTGATTAAATATCCGATTAAGAATTACCAGTTTACGCTCATCATGGTGCTGATGGTCATTGCCATCGGGGTGAGCAGCATCCTAACCATGCCTCGTGCGGAAGACCCTGAAATGCAGCCGCCTAATTTCCCGGTGGTGGTGATATATCCGGGTACCAATCCCAAGGATATGGAACAACTGGTCGTGAAGCCCATCGAGTCCCGACTATACGACTTGGATAACATCAAGCGCATCCGGACGACGATCGTGAACGGTTTGGCCGTACTGTTTGTGGAATATGAGCACGGCGTGGATTACGATAATAAATACCAGGAGCTGATCCGCGAGGTCAGCGCACTGCGACCCCGATTGCCGGCTGAACTTTACAGCATCGACGTACAGCAAATCGACCCGACCGGGGTCAATGTTCTGCAAGTGGCGCTGATTTCTGAAAACGCATCGCGAAAAATAATGAAAGAGGTGTCGGACGATCTGAAGGAGGCCTTGGAGCAGGTGAAGTCGCTCAAGGAAGTCAAAGTAAGTGGCCTGACGGATCAGCTGATCCGTGTGGACGTAGAACCTGCCCGGCTTGCACAATTGGGAATTCCGCTCAACCAGGTGATGCAAGCCATCCAAAGTGAAGGGGCGAATATTCCGGGCGGCAGTGTGCTGGCTGGAGGAAGGGTGTTCAGCATCAAAACCAGCGGCAATTATCAGAGCATAGAGGGGATCCGGAATACCATCGTCTCAAGCGCGCAGGGCAAGAACATTTTGTTGAGGGATGTTGCCGATGTATACGCCGATTTCGCTCCGGAAACGCACATTACCCGCTTGAATGGGCACCGGGCCGTGTTTGTCAATGCGGCACAGAAAGCCGGAGAAAATATCAGTCGCACACAGGAGGCCTATCTTCAGGTGCTTGACCAATTCAGGGGGCGCCTACCGGACAATATCGACATGGTGCTGCACTTTGATCAGGGAGAAAATGTGAATAAACGGCTGAGCGGTCTTGGAATTGACTTCCTGATTGCAGTGACCCTGGTGCTCATTACCTTACTGCCGCTTGGCACACGGGCGTCTCTGGTCGTTATGATCGCCGTGCCGCTTTCATTGGCCATGGGCGTGATTTTGCTCAATGTGCTCGGCTACTCGTTGAACCAGTTAAGTATCGTTGGGTTCGTGGTAGCGTTGGGACTGGTGGTCGACGATAGCATTGTCGTTGTCGAAAATATCGAACGGTGGATGCGTGAGGGGGTTTCGCGCGTCGAGGCGGCCATCAAGGGTACGCATCAGATTGCGTTGGCGGTGGTGGGGTGTACCGCTACGTTGGCCATTGCCTTCATGCCGCTCATGTTTATGCCCGAACAGGCGGGCGACTTTATCCGCAGTCTGCCCATGTCGGTCATTGGCTCGGTATTGGCGTCCATGATCGTGGCCCTGCTGGTCGTGCCGTTTCTTTCCAGCCGCCTGCTGAAGCCGCACGAACACCCGGAAGGGAACGCGGTGCTGCGCTGGCTGCAACGTACGATACATCGTACGTATTCGGTGTTGCTTGACCGTGCACTGAAACGTCCCTGGCATTCGGTTGCTATCGCCGTGGTCATTTTTGTAGGTGCCCTGGCGCTTATTCCGGTCATCGGATTCAGCCTGTTTCCGGCATCGGAAAAGCCGCAATTTCTGATCCGGATCAGCGCGCCCCTGCAAGCGAACATCTATACAACCGACAGCATTACGCGCCAGATCGAAAAGGAACTGGATTCATTGCCGGAAGTGCGGTACTTTGCCTCCAACGTGGGCAAAGGAAACCCACGGATTTACTACAACGTGGAACAGGCCAATGAAAGGGCGGATTTCGCTGAAATCTTTGTGCAACTGCAGCCGGAAACCTCGGCGAAAGATAAAGAAGCGTTGATCGAGCGGCTTCGGCAGCGATGGACGCCGTATCTGGGGGCTAAGGTAGAGGTCAAGAACTTCGAGCAGGGCGTGCCCGTGATCTCCCCGGTGGAAGTGCGTCTCTTCGGGGACAACCTGGATACCTTGAAGCAGCTCGCCTACCGGGTGGAGCGAATGATGGAACGGACACCCGGCACGTTATATATAAATAATCCCGTAAGCAATGACAAAACCGATATACAGGTGGACATCCAGCGGGATAAGGCATTGGCGCTTGGGGTACCTACCGCCAACATCGATCGCACGGTGCGCATGGTGCTGGCTGGCGTGGATGTAACGACGTATACAGACCCTGTTTCTGACGATGACGATTACCTGGTGCGGCTCAGCGTACCCAGGGCATCGTATCCCGATTTGTCGGTGTTTGATCAGATCTACATTGACAATGTACAGGGAACGGCAATACCCTTCAGTCAACTGGCCACGCTGAAGCTTGAGCCTTCGCCACCCGCAATTTACCATATCAATCGCGAACGTACGGTGTCAGTCAATTGTTTCGTGAACGCCGGATATACCAACGACGAAGTGATAGAGGATGTGGCCGGCCAGATGGACGCCTTAAAACTGCCTGCCGGATATCATTACGAGATGGGCGGGGAGGTGGAGAGCCGCGAACAATCGTTCGGTGGATTCGGTACGGTTATTCTTGTTACCGTGTTTCTGTTTATCGCGGTGCTCGTGCTTGAATTCAAGACCCTGAAAAGCACGCTGATTGTCCTTTCAGTCATTCCGCTGGGGATCGTGGGAGCCGTATTGGCGCTGTTGGTTACCGGCAATACCCTGTCTTTCGTTGCTACGATCGGATTGGTGGCGCTCGCAGGGATCGAGGTAAAAAACACCATTCTACTGGTCGATTTCACGAATCAGCTACGCAGGGAAGGCATGGAACTGAACGAGGCAATCGAAAAGGCCGGCGAAATGCGGTTTCTGCCCATCATCCTTACTTCGTTGACCGCAATAGGAGGACTGCTGCCAATAGCGTGGTCAAGCAATCCGTTGATTTCGCCATTAGCGGTGGTAATGATCGGCGGATTGATTAGCTCAACCCTGCTTTCACGGGTGGTGACGCCGGTCGTGTATAAATTGATGCCACCGAAAATAGATGTACAGTGAGATTAGCTGTTTTCATTGCCTTGGCCGTTATCGATTTTGGACTTGCCCGTGCGGACACCTCCCGCATTGGGCAGGCCTTGGTGGCGCTTTAGGGTGCGCATGTCCTTGAATGTCTTGTCGGATGTGGGATTTCCCATCTCCCTGTTACGGTTCTGTTCCGGGGTTTCTGCAATGTTCTTTCTTTTCATGGCGTCTGCATTTAAGTACCTAAGAGTTTAACAGTGCATTAAGCCAATTGTTCACGAATATCAATGGATTTTACAACCCGCCAACGCTCGCGAGCCTGTGAAAGGTTAGTCTTCCGCTGATGTTTTGTCTTCTTTGGTTGCTTGGTTCTTTTTCTCTTTGGCCTCCAGGATATCGCGTAAATTCCACCGCTTCAGGAGAATTTTGGTTGAATACCGCTTAAGGTGGTATTTTTCAGGTTCCCCGATCAGAAATCCGAATGCATTCATCGACGGCACAGCGTCAAAAATGACCTTAATTGTGGCGGTAAGCGGCAGCGCCAGGATCAATCCGGCAAGGCCGAAAAGCATGCCGCCCAATAAGATGGAAATGATGGCCATTAAGGGATTGATGCTTACTTTGCTGCCTACAATGTTGGGTGTGATCACATTGCCTTCCAAAAACTGTACGACCTGGAACCAGGCGATGACTCCGACTGCATACCAAGCGGTGTCTTTGGTTGCCAACGCAAATAATGCCGGAAGTATCGAGCCGATGGCGATTCCGATATAGGGAAGTAACATCAGCAGAGAAGCCAGCGTGCCGAAAAACCAGGCATATTGAATACCCATGATCCACAGCCCTACCGTATTGAGTATGGCCACAATGCCCATGACCGTGACCAGCCCTAACAGGTAACTCTGCACTACGGTATAAATCTTATTGAGGGTATTGTGGACCACATCCTGCGGTGTTGAGCGAAATGCGCGGAAAAAGAATTCACGGAAGAAAACCCGGTAGTACAGTAAAAAGAAAGAAAACAGCGGTACCAAAATCACCCCGGCCAATACATTTCCCAACGAGCCGAATGCTGCGGTAAGATAAGACGCCGCATTGGAAAGGATCTGATTTGCCTGTCCCCGCAACCGCTCCACCACCTCAGTGGGTTCCAGTCCGAAACGGTCCTGCAGCCAATGTTGTATGGTGTCAAAAATGGAGAGGAATTTCGTCTGGATTTCCGCCCCGTCGCGGCCGATGACAATCACTTGGTGGACAATAAACCAGATCAGGCCGGAGAGGATGGCGATGGCCAGAATAACCGCTAACAGCGCAGAAAAGGCTTTCCCCAGCCGCAACCGCTCCAGCGATCCTGCCACCGGGTAGAGCGAGATGGAGATGAGGATTGAGAACATAAGGGGGAGCAATACACTTTGCAGGACATACATCAAGGCAATGATGAGTGCCAGGGAAAACAGGCTTGCAGCCAATTCCAATGCGTAGGGCCGTTTGGTAGGGGTTTCTTGCATGCGATTCCGATAAAGCCGTTTAACTAATGTTCCTTACTTTCAAAGATAGTGAATAAATACGATAACCCTATTTATGAAAGATTCGGGAATGAAACAAAAAACCGGACGGAATGTTTGGGGCCGGCGTTCAGAAATAGTTTATGAAATCAACGTAAAATCAATCTGCCGTTTGGCCAGGTCCACTTTTTTCACCCGTATCTGTACTTCGTCACCCAATTGGTACCGTTTTTTCTTCCGCTGGCCAATGATGGCGTAATTCTTTTCATCCAGCGCATAAAAATCGTCCGTAATGTCACGCAAGCGGACCATTCCCTCGCATTTATTTTCTTCGATCTCGACATACATGCCCCATTCGGTTACGCCTGAAACGATACCCAGGTACGTTTCGCCCACCTGATCCTGTAAAAATTCAGCCTGTTTGTATTTCACTGAAGCGCGTTCGGCATCTGCCGCTTTCTTTTCCATTTGGGAGGAGTGCTCGCAGAGCTTCTCGTAAGCTTCAGCGTTAACCGATTTTCCGCCTTCAAGATAATGCTCCAATAAGCGGTGTACCATCACGTCGGGATAACGCCGGATCGGAGAGGTGAAGTGGGTATAGTAGTCGAACGCCAGTCCGTAGTGGCTGGTTTTCTTCGTGGTATAAATGGCCTTGGCCATGGAACGGATGGCGAGCGTCGTCAGCACATTCTGCTCCTTGGTGCCTTCCACCCGTTCCATCAGGGCATTGAGCGAACGGGCAGTTTCGCGGTCCGATTTCGTATTGAGCTTATATCCGAAGCGGGCGGCAAATTGTGCGAAGGCCGTAATGCTTTCCTCTTTCGGTACGTCGTGCACCCGGTATACGAACGTCTTTTTGTTGTTGCCCTTTCCCTGTTTGCCGATGAATTCCGCGACGCGACGGTTGGCCAGCAGCATGAAATCTTCAATCAACCGGTGTGCATCTTTTCGCTCTTTGACGTATACCCCGAGCGGTTTGCCATGTTCATCCAGGTTGAACTTAACCTCCGTGGTTTCGAAGCTGATGGCGCCGTGCTTGAATTTGCGGTCGCGCAGGATGTAAGCCAGCTTGTTCAATGTAAGCAGTTCCTGGCTGAATTCACCCTGCTTGTTTTCCAGTATCTCTTGGGCCTCTTCATAGCTGAACCGCCTATCGGAATGGATGATGCCTTTGCCGAACCATTCTTGGATAACGTTGGCCTGCTCATCCATCTCGAATATGGCCGAAAATACCAGCCGGTCTTCGTGTGGACGCAAAGAGCACAGGTCGTTGGACAAGCGTTCGGGAAGCATCGGGATAACGCGGTCCACGAGGTAAACGGAGGTGCCGCGTTCAAAGGCTTCTTTGTCCAACGGTGAATCCGGCTGAACAAAATGCGTGACATCTGCAATGTGAACGCCGATTTCATAATGGCCGTTGGGAAGTTGCTGGAAGGAAATGGCATCGTCAAAGTCCTTGGCATCAGCGGGGTCGATGGTGAAGGTGGTAACGGACCGGAAATCGCGCCGTTTGGCAATTTCGTCCGGAGAAATCGTCTGTGAAAAGGCACTGGCTGCTTGCTCCACGGCGTGGGGAAACTCCAGCGGAAAGCCGAAGTCGGCCAGGATGGCGTTCATCTCGGTGTCATTCTCACCTTTTTTACCCAGTACATGCTTCACCTTACCCACCGGATTCTTGCTGTCCTGCGGCCATTCGGTAATGGTCACCACCACCTTTTCGCCATCCTGCGCACCATTGAGATCGGCCAATGGCACAAAGATGTCATTTAACATTTTACGGTCGTCAGCGATCAAAAAAGCAAAACGCGGCGATATGTTGATGGTACCGGTAAATTCGGTGCGGGCGCGTTCAAGAATTTCGACGACTTCCCCTTCCTTGCGCTTGCCGCGTCTTTTTTCGTACGCATGCACCTTTACGCGGTCGCCGTGCAATGCCTGACGCAATTTACGGGGGGCAATGTAGATGTCGTCTTCGAATTCATCCTCCGGTACGATGAAAGCGGAGCCGTCGGCCGTCATGTCTACACGGCCCACCACGAAGGCTTTCAATTCTTTCAGGGCGTACTTGCCTTTCTCCACTTCTCGCAATAATCCGGTGCGGGCCTCTTCCTGCAGGATATCGAGGATGGTGTTGCGCGACTCGGTATCCGTAAGGTTCAGCTTGGCAGCTACCTGCTTATAATTCAGGGCCTTATTTCCCGATTTTTCGATGACATCGGAGATCAACTGCGTGAGAATATGTTTAAATGCTTGGTTTTTTTTATTTGACATGTTTGTTTTTGTTTTCTAACGTTGATTCTGTTTCTAGTCGGCGAAGCTGATTGTGGCCGGTTCGATCAACGGTTCGCCCCGCAATCTGCGCAATATCTGTGCCGTGGTGATGACATCCTTTTCGCAATAGACACGGATACGCTCCAAATTGTTTTCTTCGTGGTATACCCGGTACACGTCTTCGCCGCTGATGTCGTCTTTTGGCGTGGGAATGTCCAGCACCGCAGCCAGCAGGTTGAGTGAGATGTAACTGCGGAAATCGCCAAATCGCCACAGTTCCAGGGTGTCCAAATGGTTGGTTTCCCAAGGCTTTTTACCCGATATGTCCAGTTGTGCCGGGATGGGTAAGCTGTTAATCAACATCCTTCTGCAGATAAAAGGAAAATCAAAATTCCGTCCATTGTGCGCACAGAGAATAAGGTTGGCGGGTTGTGACCGCAGTAAATCCGAAAACCCGATCAGCAGTTCTCGTTCGTCCGCATGGGCAAACGATTTGATCCGGAAGCCGGTTTGGCCGCCCCGATGGTGAAAGACACCCACCGATAGGCAGATGATTTTTCCAAATTCGGCGTGCAGTCCCGCGTTCGGGTAGACATCGGTTGCCGTTTCTCCTTCTTTGAGGGTATTCCGTACTTTATGTGCCCACAATTGTTGCAAATGGGCAGGTAGTTCGGCATAAGTGGCTTTTTGGGATACCGTTTCGATATCCAATACCAACACTTGTTGTAAATCGATCGTTTCGAGCATCGTTATTTTTCTAAAATTTCAAACCGCTGGCTGATGCGGGTGCCCCTGTCGTCTACTAAGGTGATGCGATGAGGCCCGGCAGGTATATGGAGTGCCAATTGATGGAAGGTTTGTGTTTCGCCGACAAATGCGTCATCCAGGTGCCAATAGATCCGACTGCCCGCTTTCCGGTGGGCAGCATTGAAGATGACCCGTCCCCGCTGTCCATCGATTTCCAGCGGTATATAAATCTTTGCATGGTCTTTGGGATAAATCATTTCCATCACGCGTGCCTCGCCCTCGGGGTGGCAGTCCGGTGCGAATGGCGGAAGTTCACGGTAATTACTGTGGCGCGGTTTGTAATAATATTCCATTGCGGGCGGTAAAACAAACCATTTGGCCGGCACCATCTGGTCTGGCGCCAGGCAGTCGGCCGTAACCTGCAAAGTGCCTTCCAGGTTCGTATGAATGGTTTGGTGGTAGGGGCAGGCTTTCGACCGGTGACCGGGAACGGGAATGTAAACCGTGTCAGCGTGCGCACAATCCGGTCCAGCCAGGTAGCCGCTTTCCCGGCAAACCGCTGTTTGCACCATGCGGTCGAGGGGAGCTGTAAACCACTCCGAAGATGGCAGCAGGTCGAAAATGTCAAAGAGGATCGGAGCTGCGGTTTCAATACCGGTGAGTCCCGGTCGGCCTTCACCGTCCGCATTGCCCACCCAGACGCACACGACATGGGTGGGCGTAAGACCCACGGCCCATCCATCACGGAACCCAAAGCTGGTGCCGGTTTTCCAGGCGATTTTTTTGGAAGACGCAAATTGTTCCCACAAGGCTTCTTCTCCGGGCCGCATTACCTCGTTCATGGCCTGGAATGTAAAATACAGCGAAGCATGGTCGATTACGGAAGCCCGCTCTGGCGCTTTTTGGGGCGCTCTGACGTTACTTTTTAAGTAAGAAGGCGCATGGTAGTCGTCCGAGTCGTAATTTGCATCGTAGCGCTTGTAATGGTTTAACGTGCGGGCCATGCTTGCGTAGACCCCGGCCAGCTCCCAGGGCGTCACTTCGCATCCGCCCAGGATCATCGATAGGCCATAGAAATCTGCCGGGCGGTTAAGACTATGGATTCCCAAGCGTTTCAGGTAGGGATGAAAGCGCTGGTACTTGTACTGCTGCAGCATTTTCACGGCAGGTATATTGAGCGAACGGCTCAGTGCCCGGGATGCAGGTATGGCACCATCGTATCCGAGGTCATAATTTTGCGGCATATACCCGCCAATTTGAGTGGGAATATCCGGAATCAACGTGTGAGGTAATAGGAGTCCATCCGTAAGCATAGCTGCATAGAGGAGCGGTTTTAGGGTACTGCCCGGGCTCCGCAACGACGTGATCATGTCTACCTGGTTTTCCGATTCATCGGATCGAGGCCTGTGTACGTTGCCAACGTATGCAAGGGCATGTCCCGTTTCCACATCCAGCACGAGTGCCGCGGCGTTGTGAATGCCGTTTGCGCTGAGGTTTCGATGGTAACGGTCGACGATGTCGGAAACCTGTTGCTGTAGCTCAACATCGACCGAGGTGCGGACGCGCGTCGAGTTAACACCGAGTTGAGCCCGTTCTTTCTTAAAACGTTCCAAAAGATGTGGGGCAATCCGGGGGAGTGGGTGTGGCTTGTCGGGCAAGGGTTCCAGTTTGGCGAGTTCAGCGGTGCTGGAATCGAGTGTCCCCATCGAAGCCAGTTTATCCAGCAGCGTATTCCGTTTGGCGAGCAGGATCGTACGGTTGCGCCCGGGATGTATGAGGCTCGGGGCATTCGGTAATACAGCGAGCATAGCAGTCTCCGCCCAAGAGAGCTGTGCCGGCGGACGCCCGAAGTAACGCCAGGCGGCGGCGTCCAGCCCGACGACATTGCTGCCAAAGGGAGCATTCGCGCTATATAACCGCAGAATGGAAGATTTGCTGTAGCCTGCCTCCAGCCGAAGCGCCAAAAATGCTTCGATCAGTTTTTGCCAGGCTGTGCGCGGTTTGTTACGGCTCATCCGGATAACCTGCATGTTCAATGTACTGCCGCCGCTGACCACTCGTCTGCCTGAAAGATTTTGAAAAACGGCACGGGCGAGCGCGATGGGATCCACGCCGGGGTGAAAATAAAACCGCTTATCTTCGAAGGCCACGATGCACCTGGCAAACTTATCCGGAACCACGCCGGTAGCCGGAAAACGCCATTGCCCGTCGGCTGCAATGGAAGCGCCCAGCAGGTTTCCTGCGTTATCTTCAATTACGTACGAAGTAGGCGAGTGGAAAAGTGGTTTGGGCAAAGCGGCGTAAAAGAGTACCCACAATAGGACGATGGACAAAATGATGGTTCTGCCTTTCCGGGTTTTGCCAAACTTCCTGAAACGCGTAACGTGTGTCTTAATCCAAGTCATTTTCCTCGCTAAGATACAAATAAATAACAAATGCCGACCGGAAAACAAAGGCGGGGTTGCTAAACACCAAATTGTAACCAGGAGTTTATATAAAATTACCAACTATTTGATAAAAAGATATTTATTGTTAGTTTGTTTTTGTTTTAGCTTGGATTATAGAAGTATTTTAGCTTAAAGAATGTGCTCGTGCAAGGCCAGAGGATGTTCGCTTAACAACGCGTTTAAGCGATTGATTTGCTAAAACATATCATATGAATTTTACGTTTAAGCTAATTGCTGTAAGTTATTGATTGTATTGATGGTTTGAGGTTTATTGGTTAATGTTTAGCTCTGGGGTGCTTAATGTTAATCTACCGGCAAATTTATTTGGCAAGCGCTTTGCATTCGGCACAGAGCCCCACGGCGTTGATACCGACCGACTGAAGTTGGTATCCTTCCGGAAGGTTGATTTTGGGCAGTTTGATGTCGTCAAGGCAGTAGATGCTGTTGCACACCGAGCAAATGAAATGTACATGTTCGTCGTGATGGTGATGCTCATCACATTCGGTCGAGCACAGGGCATAGGTAGCGGTGCCGTGGAGATCAAATATCTTATGGAGAATCCCCTTTTCTTCAAAAGTCGCCAACACCCGATAAAGTGTCACACGATCGACGGTATCACCCAGCATTTTTTCGAGATCCGGTTGCGAAATGGCGGTCTCTTTCCCGGAGATGATTTTCAGTACTCCGAGCCTCGGCTGCGTTACTTTCAGATTGTTCTGGCGGAGCAGGCGGATAAATCTATCGTCGGCTGTGGCTTTGACTTTTTCCGTTGTTGGTACCATGATGCACCGTATTAGCAGCCCACGGTCCGGGACCGTGGGCAGGGTATTGTTACTTTCCCGCCGCTTTGGCGTGATCTGCCAGAAATTGAGCAAGGCCATTATCCGTAAGCGGATGCTTGAGCAAGCCCAGTATGGCGGACAGCGGTCCCGTCATGACGTCCGCTCCGATTTTTGCGCATTCCACGATATGCATCACGTGGCGGATGGACGCGGCGAGTATCTGCGTTTCGTAGCCGTAGTTGTCGTAAATCAACCGGATGTCTTCAATCAACGACAGACCGTCTGTTGAAATGTCATCCAAGCGCCCTAGGAAGGGAGATACATAGGTTGCGCCCGCTTTTGCCGCTAACAATGCCTGTCCTGATGAGAATACCAGTGTGCAGTTGGTTTTGATCCCGTTGCTGCTAAAGTATTTGATGGCTTTTACGCCTTCTTTGATCATCGGTACTTTCACGACTATTTTGTCGTTGAGTTTTGCCAGCGCTTCACCCTCTTTGATGATGTTGTCAAAGTCGGTAGCGATTACTTCCGCACTTACATCGCCCTCAACGATGTCACAGATCGCCTTGTAGTGGTTGATGATGTTCTCTTGTCCGGTAATTCCCTCTTTGGCCATCAGGCTGGGGTTGGTGGTTACACCATCCAGTACACCCAGGTCCTGGGCTTCTTTGATCTGTTGAAGGTTGGCAGTATCAATGAAAAATTTCATATGTATAAACTAAATATAGGGTTAATGAACAATCTGTTCAGTTACAAGTTGTAAAATTACGCATAATTGTCGTAATTATCGAAAAAGTTTTAACCCGCTGTGGTATGGATTTTGCATTTATTCGGGCAGTCCAGCACCCATCAATCGCTAAACATGTACATTCTGCGAGCATTTAAACATCGTAACTACAAGCTGCATTTCATCGGACAAGCTATTTCACTGATGGGCACGTGGATGCAGCGCATTGCGGTAAGTTGGCTCGTATACCGGCTTACGGAGTCGGCCTTTGTTCTGGGGTTGGTTTCGTTCCTGTCGCTGGTCCCTTCGTTGGTGTTGTCACCGTTTATTGGCAGTTTCGTAGACCGTCATAATAAATACCGGATTCTGCTCATTACACAAAGCGGACTGATGTTTCAGGCCGGTGCGTTGGCACTGCTGGTGTTTTTGGGGAACTACAGTGTTTTCTGGATCGGGGCGCTTAGTTTATTGCAGGGAGTTATCAATACCTTTGATGTGACGGCAAGGCAATCGCTGATGGTTGAGCTGGTTCCCGATCGGGCGGACCTGCCCAACGCAATAGCGCTCAATTCGTCGGCGTTCAATGCCGCCCGGATGGTGGGGCCGGCAATAGGAGGTGTTCTGCTAAGCACGTATGGAGAGGCCGTCTGTTTTACGGCCAATTTTGTGAGCTTTATTGCGGTATTGGGCACACTGCTCGCGATGAAACTGTCTTTTTCGACGCCAGTAGTCAAGCAGGAAAGTACATGGCAAGGCCTTAAAGAAGGCTTTAGTTACTTGCGTCATTCGCCGCATCTTTCGTCACTTATCCTGTTGTTGGGAGGCTCGAGTTTGTTAGTTATTCCTTATACCACGCTTCTTCCGGTTATTGCACGGGAGATGTTCAGCGGCGATGCAACGACCTTCAGTTGGTTCGAAAGCGCGGCAGGACTGGGTGCGATGATCGGTGCGGTCTACATGGCGCTCACCAAAGCGGGTACCAACTTGCGTTTCCGCGTTATGAAGGCCGCCGGGCTATTTGCATTTGGAATTCTGATGCTCTCCTTTGCATCGTGGTTGCCCTTGGCGTTGTTATGTACCGTGCTGGCATCCATGGGTATGATGGTTCAGAACTCAAGTATCAATACCTATATCCAAACCCACGCTATGCCCGCTTACCGCGCCCGCGCGATCAGCTATTACATCATGGCTTTTCAGGGAATATTTCCGCTGGGGAGCCTATTGATCGGGGCACTGGCGAATGTTTGGGGTATTCATTACACCTTAATTTTTCAAGGGATAGCCGGCGCGCTGATTGCGTTGGGTTTTGTGGGATATATCCGCATTCACATTTTAAAACGGTAGGAATCACTTATCCGTGGCGGGCGATAGCAGCAATTCCATCCTGACATCGGCACGCTGATATTCCGAGGATTGGAGCGGCGTTTCCCTGAACCCCATCGATCGGTATAGCGTCAGTGCAGGGATTAATCGATGATTTGAATATAAGACTAACCGTTTGGCCCCCAATTCGGTTGCCGTGCGGATGGCCACTGCGCACAGCTTTTTTCCGATTCCCTGGCCGCGGTAGGAGGTTTCCAGGCCCATTTTAGCCAGTTCATAGGCGTCGTCGGATATGCGTATGAGCGCAACGGTGCCCACGATTCGTTCTTCTACCTGTGCGAGGAAAACTTTCCCTCCGGGTTTTAAAATGGCTTCTTCCGGATTTGCATGGACGTAGCGATCCATGGGTTCCATTTTGAAGTATTGGGTTACCCAAGCGTTATTAATCCGTTCAAAATCTGCTTGAAATCGGGATTCGTAGGGGATGATTTTTAGTTCGTCTTTTGTCATTTGTTAACTTTTGGTTGGTAACTCCGGTTGATGAAAAATACGCCGCCGAGCGTGACAATTAATGCAAATGCGGTAGTCCAGGTCAGTCGCTCATGGAGAAAGAAATATCCCAAAAGAAGCGCGATAAACGGATTCACATAGGCATAGACCGACGCCAGTCCGGGCGGCAGATGCTTAAGTGCGTACAAAAAGCAGCCGTATGAGGCCAGCGATCCGAATAGGATCAGATATGCCAACGCCCACAGGCTATCCGAAGTAACTGAGGCCAACTGTGAATAGTCATCGAGGAATACACTGGCCAAAAGCAGCATAATACCTCCGCTGGTTAGTTGAAAAGCGACATTCACTAACGTTTTTGCCGCCGATGGCCTATGCTTGGTATATACCGTTCCCGCCGCCCAGCAAAAACAAGCGAAGAATGCGGCTAATACGCCGTAGAGGTAATTCGGATTGGCCAGGTCCGCAAGGTTATCCCGGAAGATAAGTCCGACGCCGATGCATCCCAACAATAAGCCGATGATCAAATGGATGTTGATGGCTTTCCGGTCGGTACCGGCGACGTAGCCGATGATTACGACATAGACCGGCATGATGGAAACGATCAGTGCTGCCAATCCACTGGGGATATAACGTTCGGCCCATCCAACCACGCCATTGCCAAGTGCAATCATCAACGTGCCGGCAACGAATTGACGCGTGATATCGCGGCGGCTGATGACCAGTTTTTGTCCCGTTAGTAATAGAAACGCCATCATCAGGACTCCAGCGATGACTTGCCGGATGCCGGAAAATAGGAACGCCGGAAAAGTTGCGACCCCGATGCGCATGGCAAAATAGGTGGTGCCCCACACGATACAGACTACGGCTAACGCCAGATACGCATTTACGTTTTTTTTATCCATGTTGGTATTGAAGTTCGACAAATTTCGGATACGGAAATAAAAGATAACAGATACAATTTCGGTTATTTAGACCCGTACAGTTTGGGAATGTCCGCACCGGGTTTCCATACCTTTAGGGGATATCTTTGTGCGTAGTTGAAAATCAGTTGCATCATGTACCCGTTGCTGAGGCAAGGAGTGAGCATGTCTTTGATTTCTTCCGGACCGCTGATATCCGCTGAATGACTGATATGGCCCATGCCGTGCAATTTACCGTTTTCCACCCAAATGCAGCTGACCTCGGTTTCGTCCCTTCCGCGATCAAAAATGGCAAATGTCGGAAGTTCGTTCGCAAGGTAATCGAGTGCTTGGTTTACGCGCTGGTTATGGTCCTCCGGGGCAAGGGCCGCCGGTTTTCCTGACAGCTGGCGAGGCCCACCGAATGTACAATATTGTGGATGCAGTGCAAACTTGGAAATTAGTAGGTTAAGTAGGTTTATGGCGTCTAATTGATTATGAAAGAGATGTGTGTTATGATTATTACGGCTATGTTTTCCAATAGCCAAGCGGAGATAACCGGCGTTGTCTTCGTAGGTATATAAAGCGTATTTAGGCTCGAAGCGTTTCAACGAGCGATTATACGCGGGCCAATACCGTTTGATTTCCGCCGCTTCCAGTAAAAGCGCCATAAGTTCGGTACCACAACGTTCATAGTCGATTGAATGAATGTGACGGAGAAAGTGCTGGCGCTGGGGATTGGGGTTATGGCCGCTGAAGTGCTGCGCGACACGACTGCGGATGTTATTTGCTTTACCCACGTAAATAATTTTTCCGCCCAGATCCTTGAAGTAGTACACTCCGGTACTTTCAGGCAAGACATCGAATTGATCTTTGGCCAGATTAGGGGGGAGCTGTTGGTGTTTGGATTTCCTTTTCAGCATTTCCGTCAGGTGGCCGTCGACATCCCATTCCACCAAATTTCCAAACAGAATGGCGGTGGCATCTGCGTCGCCACCTGCCCGGTGCCGGTTGTTGATGGGGATGCCAAGTGCATTGCACAATCTGCCCAAACTATAAGAGGGCAGCCCGGGCCGGATCTTCCGGCTTAGCCGGACGGTGCACAGTTTCGGTGAGGTAAGTGAGAACCCCGCCAGCTCTAGGTGGTATTTCAGGAACGAATAGTCAAAATTAACGTTATGGGCAACAAATACGCTTTCTTTCAGTAATTCGAAAATCTGGGGCGCCAGCTCGTTGAATGTAGGGCTATCTGCCACCATTTCGGGCGAAATGCCCGTCATGGCTTGGATGTAGAGGGGAATGGGCCGCTGCGGATTGACCAGCGAGTCAAACCGTTCGACCACTTTTGTTCCATCGTGGATCCGTATCGCTACTTCGGTAATACCGCTGCCAGCGGCATAGCCGCCCGTGGTTTCAATATCCACAATCGCATAGAAGGTGTTTTCGGAACGCTGCCCCATAGGGCAAATATACTAAAATAGTTAGTCTGTCAAGCGATGGGATATATTTTTAGATACGTTCATTTTGAGAGGCGCCTTACACGCTGTTAGGCTGCTGCGGGACTGCTGCCAGACTGCTGCGTGTGGCTTAGCCGTCTTCCTGAGGTGAGCCGGCAGTCTGCTGGCTGTTTTTCGCACCATTACCGCAAGGTGACCGCACGCAAACCGCCAGCAGACCTCTCCGAGATGCGCAGCTTTTTTACATCGGATCCGTCGGTGCGGACGCGCTGACAGATGGCTCAGCGGGAGGCTCGGTAGTAACTTCCGAAACCCGTTTTCCGCGACGCGGCACAATCATAAAATAAAGGCAAGACAGCGACCACGAACCCCAGAAGAGATAGCCCCCGCTGTGAAAAGTTTCCTTCAACATCCGGTGAGAGGTGGTCGTAAAATCCACATACGTAAAGTAGGCGCCAACGAGCCCGAACAGCAGAACCAATAAGGTTGCGGTTACGGCAAGGCGCCGCCCAAGGAGCCGCTTGATGAGCCAGAGAGCGAAGATAAGCACCAGATGAATAACGAAGAGCAAGATAGCGGTCTTCCACCAGATTTTGAAAATACCGTACTCGCTATACAATACACTGATCCCCACTTTTCCGATCAGCGACATTTGGGACATCAGTATGCCTGAAATTGTGGAAAGTAACGCCTGCACGGCGATAAGGGTTCCTAAGCCTTTCATATCGCATTATTTGGTAACTTCCCAGCCGGCATCGCCATTGAACCGCAGCGAATAGGTCTTTTTCGTAAATGAAGCGTTGTTGTCCGGATCCTTTTTGGCAAAATCCGCAAAATCGGTTTCGGCCTTCCGGAGTGTTACCGTTGCTTTCGCCCGGTTTTTGCCGGTCTGTTCAATCAGCACGCCACCCTCTTCATCAAGTGAATATTCAAACGTCTTCACGGTTACTTTTTTGTCGGTTTTTTCCAGAACAAGAGGAATGGACTTGTCCGTTAGCTTCACGAGATAAACAAAGGTGCTGTCTTTGGAAAGGAACTTTTTGCGCTCCTTGAGGCGTTCCATGGTAATGTAGCCCCCTTTTTCCAATCGTTGATAAGCTGCGAGAAGATCGGCGTCCGAGCGCTGGCTGAACTTTATTTCGCCATAGTCCACCGCGGCAGTCTCATAAACCGGATTCGATTCAATATAATGGGCAATCTCGCTCAACGCCACCCGGTCGCTGATCGATTTTTCACTGCCGCAGGCCGTCCACAAAAAAACACTCAGGAGCAGGGCCAGGGATCGATAGTATACGTGTACCATAAATGATCATTTTTATCAAAAATAGGTTTTTGCAAAAGTTGTTCCAATACCACCAGGATGGTAGTAGGTTAGGTACCATTCGATGAATTTCTTTACACCGGTATCCACCGAAGTTTGGACCTGGTAACCGAAATCTGCCCGTAATTTGTCGACGTTAGCCCATGTCTTCTCTACATCACCAGCCTGCATGGGCAGGTATTCCTTGATAGCTTTTCTGCCGGTGTGCTTTTCAATGGATTCGATGAAATCTAATAACCTGACGGGTTTGCCGTTGCCGACGTTGTAGAGGTTATACCGGGGCAGTTTTTCATTAGACGCCGCTACAATGAGCTTGATGCTGTTGACGACGTCGCCCACATAAGTAAAGTCGCGGTATAGGTTTCCACGGTTAAAAACCTGTAACGGCTTGCCTTGTAGAATTGCATCTACGAATAGAAACATTGCCATATCGGGGCGACCCCATGGACCGTACACTGTGAAAAACCGCAAACCGGTTGTTTTTAATCCATACAGATGGCTGTAGGTATGCGCCATCAGTTCATTACTTCGTTTGGTGGCGGCGTATAAGCTGACGGGATGGTCCACGCGATCGTCTTCTGAAAAAGGAATCTTATCGTTTGCACCGTAGATCGAAGAACTGGAAGCGTAGATCAAGTGACGGACGCGATGGTGGCGACAACATTCCAGCACATTGGCAAACCCGACTAGATTGGAATGTACGTAAGCTTGCGGATTTTCGAGCGAATACCGGACCCCTACCTGCGCTGCCAGGTGCAGTACCCACTCAAATTCTTCGCGTTGGAAAAGTGTATCCAGCTGGTCTGCACGGGTAATGTCCAACTGTTGGAAACGATAATTCGGGTGGGTTTTACTGGGTATGGGTTCGCTTTCCTGTATTTGCGGCCGTTCTATGCCGCACTCCGCCAGACGTGCATATTTCAATCCGATATCATAATAATCGTTGAGGTTGTCAAGGCCCACCACCGTGTGGCCCTCAGCAATGAGCATCTGCACAGCGTGAAAGCCGATGAATCCGGCTGCGCCAGTCACCAAAATCTTCATTTCCCACCCTATTGATATCCCAGCAGCCTTAATACCTGTTTGCTGTTCTGTTCCTCGCCGAACACTTCGAAGTTGAAAGTTTCGTCGCGGTTACGCCTCACCAACACGTGCTTGGGTGAGGGGAGAAGGCAGTGGTGGATACCGCCATATCCGCTCAATACCTCTTGATAGGCACCCGTATGAAAGAATCCAAGGTACTGAATTTTACGGGTTTTGGGCATGAACACGTTGTTCATATGGGCCTCCTGATTGTAATAATCCTGCCCGTCGCACGTAATCCCGCCGAGGTTCACCCGTTCGTATTCCGAATCCCAGTTGTTGATGGGCAGGAGTATGTATTTTTGATTGAGCGCCCAAACGTCAGGAAGGTTCGTGATGAACGAGCCGTCCAGCATCAACCATTTTTCCCGGTCGTTCTGCTGTTTGCGCCCGAGTACTTTATAAAGAATACCCGAAGCTTCCGCTACCGTATACTTGCCGAATTCGGTAATAATATCGGGCTCCATGACTTCGTGCTGGGCACAGATCTGCTTGATCCGGTTGACGATTTCGTTGACCATATACTCGTAATCGAAATCATGCACCAGCGAATCCTTGAACGGCATTCCGCCTCCGATATCCAAGGTATCCAAATCGGGATTTATTTTCTTGAATTTGCAGTAGAGTGTAACGTATTTTTCGAGTTCGTTCCAATAATAAGGCGTATCGGAAATGCCCGAATTGATAAAGAAATGGAGCAGCTTCACCCTGAAATTGGGATTCGGTACCACTTTATTGTTATAAAAATCCAGGATATCTTCCAACCGGATGCCCAATCGGGAAGTATAAAATTGCGAGTCCGGTTGTTCTTCAGCCGCAATACGGATTCCCAGATTGCAAGGCTCTTCCAACTCAACTTCATCGTCGTAGATATTAAACTCTTCTTTATTGTCCAACACCGGTATAATGTTCTTATATCCGTCGTGTAGCATATCTACGATGTATTGCTTGTATTGATAGGTTTTAAACCCGTTGCATATCACCGTGATATCCTTATTGACAATGCCCTTTTTTTCCAGGGCATCAATCATCGGCATATCGAAGGCCGACGAGGTCTCCAGGTGAATGTCGTTTTTCAAAGCTTCCTCTACCACGTGACGGAAGTGAGAGCTCTTTGTACAATAACAATATTTATAGGAACCCCGATAATTATGCTTCAAGATAGCCGTTTGGAACAATATCTTCGCCTGCTGAATCTTTTTACTGATAATCGGCAAATAGGTGAATCGCAGCGGCGTTCCATAGGTCTCAATCATTTCCATGAGGTTCAGGTCATGGAAATACAGTTCGTCGTCGATGATATCAAATCCATCTTGGGGAAACCCCACGCTTAGGTCAAGAAATTCCTGATAGCTTTGCATTTTTATATTTTGTTCTAAATAACCCCCTGCTTTTCAATGGCAGAAACGAATTCAACAAACATCCATTTGCATATAAAGGCCTGTTTGTCTAAGTTTGGCAAAGATATGTTTTCGGTACGAAATGAAACAGTTATCTAATTGTAATTTTATGATTTCGATATCGATGCTAAGGAATTAATGCTTAAATACTTACATGATTAACGCCATACAGCAGCAACTTATACGATATACCAAACAGGCAGTCAGTGAATTATATCATTCGGACGTACCCGATCACCAAATTACACTGCAGGAAACCCGAAAGGAATTTGAAGGACAATTGACGATCGTTACGTTTCCGTTTACCCGATTTTCAAAAAAGACGCCCGAGTTGACCGGTCAGGAAATCGGAAATTATCTATTACCCCGTATTCCAGCCATTGCGTCTTTCAACGTAATCAAAGGATTTTTAAATATCAATCTTTCCGATGCGTATTGGGCGGATTTATTTACAACAGCGATTGCCCGGGAAAGTTTTGGTACATTCGAACCCAACGGCAAAAAGCTGATGGTAGAATATTCGTCGCCAAATACCAACAAACCCCTGCACCTGGGCCACATCCGTAACAATTTATTAGGGTACTCGGTAGCCGAGATTTTAAAGCGCTATGGCTACGAGGTGATAAAGGCCAATTTGGTTAACGACCGCGGCATCCATATCTGTAAGTCGATGCTCGCATGGAAACGATGGGGAAATGGCGAAACACCCGAAAGCAGCGGTCTCAAGGGTGACCACCTGGTGGGTAAATATTATGTGTTGTTCGACAAGGCTTATAAACAGGAAGTCGATGCAATGCGGGCGCAGGGATTGGATGAAGATGAAGCCAAGAAGCAGGCGCCGATTATCCGGGAAGCCCAGCAGATGCTTCAGCAATGGGAAGCGGGCGACGCCTCCGTCATTGAGTTGTGGAAGACGATGAATGGTTGGGTATATGCCGGTTTTGAGCGCACATACAATCGGCTCGGCGTGGATTTTGACAAATATTATTACGAATCCAATACGTACCTGCTTGGTAAAGATATCATTCAGGAGGGGCTGGACAAGGGAGTGTTTTTCCGGAAGGCGGACAACTCGGTTTGGATTGACCTGACGGAGGACGGTTTGGATGAAAAGTTAGTGTTGCGCGGAGACGGAACCTCGGTCTACATCACCCAGGATTTGGGTACAGCCCAGCTAAAGTATGACGAGTTCGGGATGAATGAATCCATTTACGTAGTAGGCAACGAGCAGGACTATCACTTTAACGTACTCTTTTTAATTTTAAAGAAACTGGGTAGATCATGGGCAGACGGTCTCTTTCACCTGTCTTATGGCATGGTCGATTTACCGTCGGGCAAGATGAAATCGCGGGAGGGTACGGTAGTGGATGCGGATGACCTGATGGATGAAATGACGGAAACGGCTAAGAGGAGAACAGAAGAACTGGGAAAGACGGAGGGACTATCGGAAGCGGAAAAGGCACATCTTTACCACATTATCGGCATGGGCGCCCTGAAATATTTTCTACTGAAAGTGGAGCCCAAAAAGCGCTTACTTTTTGATCCAAATGAGTCCATCGATTTCCAAGGTCACACGGGGCCGTTTATTCAATATACGCATGCACGTATCCGGTCTGTTTTGACGAAAGGAAATTTTTCGGAAAACACGCCATTACCCGTTCCAGGCGAATTGACAGGTAGCGAGCGTGACCTGATCCGGTTACTGGGCGACTATCCTTCCGTGATTGAAGTTTCCGCACGAGAATTCAGTCCGGCGCAATTGGCCAATTATTGTTTTGAGCTTGCCAAACAGTACAATAAATTTTATCACGAGGAATCCATTCTCAAAGCGGAAGTGGAATCTATCAAGAATTTCAGGTTGCACCTTTCGGAGGCGACTGCCCGCATCATTTCAGACGGAATGAATCTCTTGGGTATCGAGGTGCCAGAACGAATGTAATGGAGAAAACAATTCATGTAGGCCTTATTGGCTTTGGCATAGGGGGACAGGTGTTCCATGCGCCAATTATTACTTCAGTGGATGGATTACGCTTGCATAAGGTAAGCGCGCGCCGCCCTGAGCAGTTGGAAATGCTTCAACGGCGGTATCCAGATACACTGATCGTCGATAACGCAGACGCCATCATCCACGCCGACGATATCGATTTGGTGGTGGTTGCTACGTCCAATGACGTACACTATTCGCTTGCAAAAGCAGCTCTTCTAGCGGGTAAGCACGTGGTGGTTGAGAAACCATTTACCATCACGGTAGGTGAGGCAGACGAACTCATCGCCTTAGCGAGGCAACAAAATAAGGTATTGAGTGTGCATCACAATTCCCGATGGCACAGTGACTACCTAACGTTACGGAAAGTAGCCAAAAGTGGCAGACTCGGCAGGTTGGTTTCTTTTGAAGCGCGCTTTGATCGGTTCCGTAACGCGCTCCGGCCAAATGCATGGCGGGAAGCCGACTTGCCCGGATCGGGAATATGGTATGACCTGGGCGCGCACCTGGTCGACCAAACTCTCCAACTTTTCGGCTTGCCGCTGGCAATAAACGCCGATTTACGGATTCAGCGTCCCGGCGCCGGCGCGGTGGATGATTTTGAGGTAATCCTGCATTACCCCCAGCTTAAAGTATCATTGAAAGGATCGATGCTCGTCAAGGAGCCGACACCCCGATACGCGCTATACGGAATGGACGGCGCATTTGTGAAAGCCGGAGTGGATCCGCAGGAGGCGGCGCTGAGAGCCGGGTTATCGCCTAAAGGGAATCCCAATTGGGGCAAGGAACCTCCGGAAATCTGGGGAAAACTTAACGTGCTGGAGAATGGCAAAGATCGCATCGAGTATGTCGAGAGTGAACAGGGAGACTATCCCGCTTTTTATCGGAACGTGTACGAGGCGATTTCGGCCGGCAGGGAATTAGCGGTACAGCCCGAACATGCCCGGAATGTCATCTACGTAATTGAGATGGGCGAGAGGAGCTGGGCCGAGAAACGAACGCTGGACTTAAAATTTTAGGTTGGCTAGGCTACGATCACGTTGACGACAGAAGATAGCCAATATGATGCTGTAATTATCGGCGGCGGTGCCTGCGGACTGATGTGCGCCATACAGGCCGGGCTACGGGGAAAACTGACATTGGTTTTGGAACGGAACGACCAACCGGGAGCGAAAATCCGTATTTCGGGCGGGGGACGCTGTAATTATACCAATCTATATACCGGCCTTGAAAATTTTGTGTCCGCTGACCCTTCGTTTGCTGAACATGCCCTAACCAGGTGGACGGTAAACGATACCCTTGAATTTTTTGCGCAACAGGGAATCATCGGCAAGGAGAAGACTCTCGGCCAACTGTTTCCGACAAGTAACAATGCAAAGGATGTCGTGTCTGCATTGACACGTCTGATGCACCGGTATGGACAGCGGCTTCAGACCGGCAGCAAGGCACTGTCGGTCGAAAAGCAGACCGACCGTTCATTTGTGATATCTTATGAAAGGATGGGTGTGGTGCACCGTGTGGTTACCCCAAAAGTAGTACTGGCGAGCGGTGGACTCCCCGTGGCGAAGTTAGGTGCCAGTGATTTTGCGATACGGATAGCTCGTCAGTTCGGATTCGATATCGTACCTACCGCCCCGGCGCTCGTTCCGCTGACGGTCACGGGCAAAGATGCGGATTGGTTTGCGGCACTGTCGGGTAATAGCGTGTTTTGCCGCGTATCCAATCAGCGCATCAGCTTCGAAGAAAATATCCTGTTTACGCATTGGGGGCTTAGCGGCCCAGCCATATTACAAATTTCTTCTTACTGGCGACCGGGGGAATCCATCGCGCTGGACCTCCTTCCAACACATTCCTTGGAAGCGTTAATTAAGGAAGAGCGAGCTGCGGGAGGGAAACGGTTGGTCGGTCAGCTTCTGGGCGATTTCTATCCGAAGAGGCTCGTGGAGGCACTCGGCCGTTTTCTTCCCGTTCAAACCAAAATTGCCTCGTTGGGGAAATTGGACGCAAAGCGGATTGCCGAGACAATCCACCGGTTTGAGGTAAAGCCGGCAGGCGATAAGGGGTACGATAAAGCGGAAGTGATGCGGGGAGGAATTGCTACACACGAACTGGAGCGAGAGACCCTGGAAGCAAAAAGCGTACGCGGATTGTATTTCGGGGGCGAGTGTGTCGATATGACCGGTTGGCTGGGCGGGTATAATTTCCAATGGGCGTGGGCCAGTGGCTACCTGATTGCACAGGCAATTTGATGCCGCATTGCTGGGGAAAAGCTGAAACGGTTTTGTTGAACGCGATTTTCATTGCATTAAAGAGCAACTTTAGCTAAGTTTGGACCGCTAATTTAAAAACCTTACGAATGGAGAGAAATGCTGCAAAACTTACCGAGCGCAACTATTTGTTGGTGTTCGGATTCGTCACCTTATTATTCCTGTTGTGGGGTGTGGCCATTACCATGGGGGATGTCCTGAACAAGCATTTCCAGTCGGTACTTGGAATAACCAAGGCTGAATCGGGATTGGTGCAGTTTTCCATTTTTGGCGCATACGCAGTCATGGGGATTCCCGCGGGACTCTTTATGAAGCGGTTTGGGTACAAGCGCGGGGTACTGTTAGGCTTAACGCTTTATGCAGTTGGCGCTTTTCTGTTTGTGCCTGCGGCCGATGCAGAATCGTTCGGCTTTTTTCGAATAGCCCTGTTCGTTTTGGCCTGCGGCTTGGCTACGCTGGAAACCGTGGCTCATCCCTTTATCGCGGTGCTTGGCGATCAGGCATCAAGCGATAGGCGGATCAATTTTGCGCAGTCATTCAACGGCTTGGGAACGATCATAGGCCCTACGTTGGGCAGTTATTTTATTCTAAGCGGGAACATCGGCGCATCGGGAAGCCTTACATCCGTAAAGTGGCTTTACATAGGTATTGGCATTACGATCACGCTGGTAGCCGTTGCGTTCAGTTTACTCCGTGTCCCGGCCTTGCCAACCGAACATGGTCATGGGAGTGACGGTGCTCAGACAACGGCAATACCTCCAAAAAAGGGACTTTTTCAGCACCGCCATTTTGTTTGGGCGTTTATTGCGCAATTTTTTAACACTGCGGCTCAAGGGGGTACCTGGGCTTTTTTCATTAACTACGGCCACGAAAAGATGGGACTCAGCGATGAGGTGGCCGGGTACTATTTCGCGGTGAGCATGGTCATGATGACCGTGGGAAGGTTTGTGGGTACCTTTCTGATGAAATACATCGCGCCCAATAGGCTGTTGGCCGTGTTTGCCCTGTGTAATGTGGCAATGTGCTTACTTATCGGGCAAAGTTGGGGCTGGCCATCGTTTGTGGCTTTGTTGATGCTTAATTTCTTCTTCAGCATCATGTTTCCGACCATTTTTAGTCTTGGTCTCAAGGATTTGGGCCCTCATACGCAACGTGCTTCGTCCTTTATCGTAATGGGCGTCGTGGGCGCAGCGTTATTTCCGTTTGTCATGGGTAAGGTTGCCGACCACGATGTGGCAACGGCCTATTACCTGCCAATTATTTGTTATTTGGTGATCTTTCTATTCGGGGCGCGGCTGTATAAAACCGGCACCCGCTTCTGAATTCGTGACTTATTGCTTACCTTTGCAGCGAAAAGCAGGCCCGTTCTATCGCCGCGGCATTAGCCGGGGAGGAAAGTCCGGACAACACAGAGCACCTCGCTTCCTAACGGGAAGGATCCGCCGGCTGGCGGATACGGAAAGTGCCACAGAAAATATACCGTCCGCCGATTGGCGGATAAGGGTGAAAACGTGGGGTAAGAGCCCACGGCTTTGCATGGTGACATGCATCGCGGTAAACCCCGGGGGTTGAAAGGCCAAATAGGTTGCGGATCGAAGGAAGTTGCTCGCTTCCCGTTCTGCCGGAAGGTGGACACCGCAACGGGTAGACCGATAGAGCCTGGCAGTGATGACAGGCCTAGATAAATGATAGAACCCGACTTGTCGGGAACAGAATCCGGCTTATAGGGTTTGCTTTTTTTGTAAAATACAAGTATGACCAAGATATTAATCATCGACGACGAGCGAGCCATTCGAAGCACCCTTAGGGAAATCCTTGAATACGAAGATTATAAGGTAATTGACACCGATAATGGCATCGATGGCTTAGCCCTTATCAAAAAAGAGGATATTGACCTTGTTCTTTGCGATATCAAAATGAGTAAGATGGACGGTATGGAGGTGCTCACGGAAGCATTAGCCATCAAACCGGATTTGCCTTTTATCATGATATCGGGGCATGGTACGATTGAAACCGCTGTTGAAGCGAGTAAAAAGGGAGCCTACGATTTTATTTCCAAACCACCTGATTTGAATCGGTTGTTGATTACCGTGCGCAATGCCTTGGAACGCGGTACATTGGTTACCGAAACCAAAGTGCTGAAACGGAAAGTAAGCAAAACGCGGGATATCCTCGGGAATTCCGGTGCGATCCAACGTATCAAAGAAACGATCGAGCGGGTTGCGCCAACGGATGCAAGGGTGCTGGTAACCGGGGCGAACGGCAGCGGCAAGGAATTGGTGGCACGTTGGCTGCATGAAAAATCGCCACGTGCCGGCGCTCCGCTGATTGAGGTCAATTGTGCTGCCATCCCCTCCGAATTAATTGAAAGTGAACTTTTCGGGCACGAAAAAGGGTCATTTACGTCGGCTGTAAAGCAACGTATCGGAAAGTTTGAACAGGCACACAACGGAACGCTGTTTTTGGACGAAATCGGAGACATGAGCCTCTCAGCCCAGGCCAAAGTGCTGAGAGCATTGCAAGAAAACAAGATTACACGGGTAGGAGGGGAAAAGGAAATCAGCGTAAATGTTCGGGTAATTGCGGCCACGAACAAAGATCTTCTCAAAGAGATCGATGCAGGCAATTTCCGTATGGACTTGTACCACCGGTTAAGTGTCATTATCATTCATGTACCGCCACTTACTGAACGGAAAGAGGACATACCTACGTTGGCCGAGCATTTTTGCGAAGAGGTGTGTAATGAGTATAATATGCCGGTGAAGCGGATCACAGCGGAGGCAATGGAGGCGTTAAAAGAGTTGCCATGGACAGGTAATATCCGGGAACTGCGCAACATGGTTGAACGATTGATTATCCTGAGTGATAAATCGATCACCGACCGGGACGTACGCACGTTTGCGAATCCCAGTTCTTTTGCCGTAAATCGCGAGGAGGTGGTGAAAGTGGCCGAGATTGCGACCTCATATGCTGGAGGAAATAGTGTCCTGCCGGACTATGACGGTTTTTCATCTTTTCAGGACTTCAAGGACCATACAGAAAAGGAATACATTAAATACAAATTGGAAAAAAATGGATGGAATGTATCCAAAACAGCCGATGAAATCGACATCCAACGCAGCCATTTGTATAGTAAGATTGAAAAATACGGTTTGAAAAGGGAATCATAGCCCACGAAATTGGCTAGCGCCAACCGTGGGCTATGCGTCATCATTCGTTAAATTTCCGGTATTGTTTTCGAACAAGCACCAAAACAGCTACAATCAATACAATTCCGCCTAGTACGATATAGCCGTATGTTTGCCAGGAGCTTGCTTCAACTCCCGATTCGTTCTGCTGAACGAGGGCGACGACGTTAAAAAATGCAAATAATAAAGCAACGGTGCAGTGCATGATGGCATCATAATTTCTGTACAATATACAAATATAAATGCACAAACAACTGTTATGTTTTTTTTAATTTGTTTTTTGACAAAATGTCCGCCACGTGCTATGCGATTTCCGCTATAAATACCCCTTCACGATTAACTGCTTCCTGGTTTTTTAGAATGTTCCCGAGATTGACTTTGCCGATCACGTATTTGAAATCGTTCGCATAGTAACGTTCACTGATCGATGAGAATCCGAGCGTGTCGATCAGTTGTTCGTCTTCATAGCGCAGGTAAACCCAGATTTCCCAATCGGTGCTGTAGGTAAGTTCCCCCGCGCCGAGGTGCTTTTTGTATTCGTATCTGTACCCGTATCGGAGTGCGGCGATATCGGACAACACTGCGGATCCCGTGGGGTGGCCACCGGCTCCCTTTCCGTAGAAAAACTGTTCATCAGCAAACGCCGCTTTGACCAGTACACCGTTATATTCGTTTTCTACACCATAAAGGATGTTGTCGGACGAAACGAGTTTCGGCAATACGTATAAAATGACCGCTTTATCGTTGATCTCCCGCGCGGTGGGGACTAACTTGATCTTGAATTTTTTTTCCCGTGCAAATTGGATATCGGAAGCACCAAGTTTATCAATCCCGATGTTTAGAATGGCATCCGGGGATATGTATAGACCATATGCATGGGAAGCTACGATGGCCAATTTAAATTTCGCATCGAATCCGCCAACGTCCAGCGTGGGATCGGTTTCAGCAAAGCCGAGGTCCTGTGCTTGTTTCAATGCGGTTGAATACGCCAAGTTTTCATTAAATATTTTGGAAAGGATGTAATTTGACGAACCATTGAAGATACCCATTACGGAATGCAGAAGTTCGTTGTCATAGTATTCTTCCAGGTTTCGGATAATGGGAATGCTGCCGCATACTGCTCCCTCGTAAAGCAGACTTGTGCCGCATTCGTGTTGGATATCTACCAGTTCTTCGAGATGGGTAGCAATCATTTTTTTATTCGCGGAAACGACATTTTTTCCCGACCGCAGTGCGGTGGACACGATTTCGAAGGCGGCTTCGGCATCGTCTATCAATTCGACCACGGTATTGATTTCCGGGTCATCTAACACCAGTCTGGCGTCGGTCGTAAACATTTCTGCCGGTAGTGTCCGTTTTTTTTCAGGATGCTTGATAACGAATCGTTTGATGGCAAGGTTGAGGTTTTTGGTCTTAATGATGTCGTGCAGTCCTTGTCCGACCACACCGAAACCGAAAAGCCCTAGGGTAAGTTTGTTGTTCATGTTTGCTGTTATGTCGATATAATGGTAATTAAGTTAACTAACGTTTTGATAATACGTTCTTTGTCGAAATACTTCGTTATGGCGAAAGAAGTCTGCGATTGCTGACGCAATCTGTTTTGTCTCAATCAGAAAGCCATCATGTCCGTAAAATGAGTCAATTTCGGCATAGGCGGCCCCGGGAATATGCGCAGCCAGGAATTTCTGTTCCCCGGTTGGGAATAATAGGTCGCTACTGATGCCAATAACCAACGTTTGTGCCTTGATTTGGCGCAGCACGTTGGGTATATCCGCGCGACCACGCCCGATGTTATGGCTGTCCATTGCTTTGCTCAGAAACCAGTAGCTGTACGCGTTGAAGCGTTTAACAAATTTCTCTCCCTGGTAATTCTGATAGGTCGAAGCCCTGAAACCGTCATTTTTTTCGTTCGAAGGTTCCGATTGGGTGGCCGCGTAGGTAGGGTATCCCCGATATGAAAGCAGCGCGATGCTACGAGCTGCTTTTAATCCTTTGGCGCCTCCGTTGGGATGGTTGGCATAAAAAGTCCGATCGGCACTGATGGCAAGGCGTTGGCTTTCATTAAACGCGATGCCCCACGGCGAATGGACAGCGTTTGTTGCCAGGAGCACCAGTCGGTCAATCCGGTCGGGATCCAGGATCGCCCATTCCAAAGCTTGTTGACCGCCCAGCGAGCCACCGATTGCCAATGCAATCTTTTTTATGCCCAGGTAGTCCGCAAGCAACCGGTGCGCATCCGCTAAGTCTCTGATGGAGAATTGAGGGAAAGATAAGTAATAGGGGTGTCCAGTGGCCGGATCGATACTCAGGGGATTCGTGCTTCCATACGGAGATCCGATGATATTTGCACAAATAATGAAATAATCGCCGGGATTAAAGAAATCGGTTGAGCCGAACAACCCTGGCCACCACTCGAAAACATCCGAATTGGCCGTTAGCGCATGGCATACCCATACTACATTATCTTTCCGTTCATTCAGTGTACCATAGGTATGGTAAGCGATTTCAAGATTACTGATCCGCTTTCCGTTTTCGAACCTGAAGGTTGGACAACTGAATGTTTGAATACTCATAATTTACTTGATTTTATCGAACGCCTGTTGCAAATCGGCTTTGATGTCGTCGACGTGTTCGATACCCACGGCTAAGCGCAGCTCTCCCGGGAAAACGCCCGCACTTCGTTGCTCCGTTTCACTGAGCTGTTGATGCGTGGTTGCCGATGGGTGGATAATCAAGGTTTTGGTATCGCCCACATTCGCTAGATGGCTTACCAGTTCCAAGTTATCGATAAACGTGTTGGCTTTCTCGGCTTCGCCTTTTATTTTGAATGACAGTACGCTGCCGAATCCATTTTTGAGGTATTTTTGGGCGCGCGAATGATTCGGATGGTTTTTTAGTCCCGGATAGCTCACACGCTCGACCTGCGGATGGTTTTCGAGCCATTTGGCGATTTCCAAAGCGTTGTCTACATGCCGCTGCACACGCAGTGATAGCGTTTCCAAGCCCTGTAACAATAAAAAGGCATTAAAAGGTGATAAGGCCGGTCCGAAATCCCGGAGTCCTTCTACGCGGGCACGTATGATGAATTGGATATTCCCTAAGGGGCTGTCTACGCCAAATACGTCGCTGAAAACCAATCCGTGATAACCTTCGGACGGCTCACTGAATTGTTTGAATTTGCCATTACCCCAATTATAGTTGCCGCCATCGACGATGACGCCTGCAATGCTGTTTCCGTGTCCACCAATCCATTTTGTGGCGGCTTGTACGACCACGTTGGCACCGTGTTCGATGGGTTTGAAGAGATAACCTGCAGCGCCGAACGTATTGTCGACGATCAACGGTAGGTCGTGTTTCTTGGCCACTGCTGCAATTCGATCGAAATCAGGGATGGTATAGCTAGGGTTGCCAATGGTCTCGACGTAGATTGCTTTGGTCTTTTCGTCAATCAGTGCTTCGAAACTCTCGGGTTCGTCGTTTTGTGTAAACCGGGCCTCAATACCGAGACGTTTAAACGAAACTTTGAACTGGTTGTACGTTCCGCCATAGAGATTGGAACTGGTCACGAAATTTTCGCCGCTTTCAATGATGTTGGTCAGCGCAATGAATTGGGCGGATTGTCCCGATGCTACGGCTAGTCCGGCAACACCGCCTTCAAGTGCAGCCACGCGTTTTTCAAAAACGTCGGTGGTAGGGTTCATGATGCGGGTATAAATATTTCCGAATTCCTTCAGGGCGAATAGATTGGCGCCGTGTTCCGCATTGTTAAATACAAAGGAAGTGGTTTGATAAATGGGAACTGCGCGAGCGCCGGTTGTTGGGTCAGCTACTTGCCCGGCGTGTACTTGCAGGGTCTCAAATTTTAGATTTTCGTTAGCCATGATTTATTTATTTTATAAAATGATTGAGATAGATTATTCTGTTAAGTGTTAGATTACGGGAAGCTCGCGTACATAACCGCCATCGCGTGGCAAATTACTTACAGGTAGCAAGCGAGCGGTTTAGCAACAATCGCGCATGCCCTTTGTTATACGGCACATTCGGTTGGCCCGGAAAAATGAGAAATGAAAATTGCTTGCCAAATACGTATTCATCGTCTTATAATTTATATGCTCCCAACCGACATTGATTGGGACAGGAATTGGCACCTTTTCCGCCGTTACAGATGGTTGCCAGTGGGTCACTGAGCCAGTCTCTCGCCACTTCTTTATAAACCAAGACCTTAAGAGGAATTGATTTGTGTGTGCCTAAACACACAACGGCTGCAAATATAGGCGGTGTGATTTGGTTGTGCAAAGTTTTTTTAATTTTTTTGTGAAGATGAGCATCACATTCAATACCGCAGCATTATTATTTCCGGCAATCAGTTTGATTATGTTGGCCTATACCAATCGGTTTCTTGCGTTGGCGGCGTTGGTCCGCAGCTTACACGCGAAATACCTTGAACACAATAAGAGCGGGGTTTTACACGGACAGATCAAGAATCTGCGCTTTCGGCTCAAACTGATCAGGCAAATGCAAGCCATGGGCGTATTAAGCTTCATTACCTGCATTGTCTGTATGTATTGTATCTACATGGGAGATCAATTTTTTACGGAGCTCACGTTTGCCTTAAGTTTGTTGTTCTTTGCTGCGTCTTTGGTTATCTCCTTGATCGAAATCCAGGTAAGTAACAAGGCGCTGGAATTGGAATTGGGGGATATGGAGGCAGGTAGAAAAGAAAAAAAGCGGCCTCCGATGGGAGGCCGCGAAATTTAAGTTTAGAGGGTGTTAGTTATCGTACAAATAAAAGCTCACGCAATTTCGGCAACGGCCATTGTCCGTCATCCACAATCTGTTCCAACTTATTGATGTGATAGCGGATCTTATCGAAGTATGGCTTCACATTTTCGTCGTAAGCGATCGCTTTTTCGCGGACATCTTCCAATACATTGGCCTTTTTGCGTTCCTGGCGCATGGCTTCAGCATCAATCAGGATGGTGTTGATGTGATTGGAAATCCGCTCAATAAGGTTGGATTGTGAACTGTAAGCTTCGGATTTGAGGCCCAGATCCTTAAGCCCTTTGACATTGGTGATCAAATCATTTTGATAATGGAAAGCTGCGGGAGCAATCAGACTGTTCACGATTTCTCCAATAACGCGGGCTTCGATCTGGATTTTCTTGTAATAGCTTTCCAGAAGGATTTCGTGCCGCGCTTCACTTTCACGCCTGCTCAATATGGACAACCGTTCAAACAAATCCAGTGATTTTTCGCTGACGTATACATCGAGCGCTTTAGGCGTGGTCTTGATGTTGGAAAGGCCGCGTTTGTGTGCTTCTTCTTCCCACTCTTTGCTATATCCGTTTCCTTCAAAGCGGATGGCCTTGGATTCTTTGATGTATTTGCGCACGACATTCAGCAATGCCAGGTCTTTTTTCGTGCCTTTTTTGATCTGTTTGTCAACTTCCGACTTGAACTCGATCAGTTGATCAGCTACGATTGCGGTGAGTACCGTCATCGGGCTGGCGCTATTGGCGGACGAACCCACGGCCCGGAATTCAAATTTGTTGCCGGTAAACGCGAAAGGAGAGGTCCTGTTGCGGTCGGTATTGTCCAGTTGCAATTCCGGTATTTTGGGGATACCGTGCCACAACATGGCTTCGTTTTTCACTTTTTTAGCCACCCTAGCTGTTTCAACTTCATCAAGTACGGCATTAAGCTGGCTTCCGAGGAAAATGGAGATAATGGCCGGCGGCGCTTCATTGGCGCCCAGGCGATGGTCATTTGCCGCGCTGGCAATGGAAGCACGCAGCAAGTCCGCATGATCGTGCACCGCTTTGATGACATTGACGAAGAAGGTAAGGAACATCAGGTTGTTCTTCGGGGTTTTTCCCGGAGAAAGTAGGTTGATGCCCGTATTGGTAATCATCGACCAGTTGTTATGTTTACCCGAACCATTTATGTCGGCGTAAGGCTTCTCGTGAATCAGTACCTTGAATTTATGGCGGAGCGCTACCTGTTCCATCAAGTTGAGGAGCAACTGATTGTGGTCGATAGCCAGGTTAATTTCCTCGAACATCGGGGCGCATTCAAATTGCGAGGGAGCTACCTCGTTGTGGCGGGTTTTCAGCGGAATCCCCAATTTAAGTGCCTCTTGTTCCAGATCAACCATGAACGCCAGCACACGCTCCGGAATCGCTCCGAAATAATGGTCTTCCAGCTGTTGTCCTTTGGCAGACATGTGTCCAAACAGAGTGCGACCGGTCAGCTGTAAATCAGGTCTGGCATTAAACAACGCTAAATCGACGAGAAAATACTCCTGTTCGATACCCAACGAAGCGAAAACTTTGGTAACCGATTTGTCGAAGAAGTTGGCCACGTCTACGGCTGCCTTGTCCAAGGCATTAAGCGCTTTCAGCAGGGGAGCCTTGTAGTCGAGCGCCTCGCCGGTATAGGAAACGAAAATAGTAGGGATGCAAAGGGTCTTGCTGCCTCCGGTTTCGTATATGAACGCGGGTGAGGAGGGGTCCCAGCCGGTATATCCCCTTGCTTCAAACGTGTTACGGATACCGCCACTGGGAAAGCTAGAAGCATCCGGTTCCTGTTGAACCAATGCACTGGCCGTAAATTTATCAATCGCTGACCCGTCAGGCAAAGGCTCAAAAAACGCATCGTGTTTTTCCGCCGTAGCACCGGTGAGTGGTTGAAACCAATGCGTGTAGTGAGTTACACCGTTTGTGATCGCCCAGCTTTTCATCGCTTGGGAAATGTGTTCAGCGAGGTCCAGACTGATTGCCTTTCCTTCATCGATCGTTTCCACCAATTCTGCATAGGCATTTTTCGGAAGGTATTCCTTCATCTTAGCAGTCGTGAACACATTTTTGCAATAGTAAGAAGAAGGCTTGATCGTTTCAGATGTTTTGTTGTTGTTTAATCGGGATATGGCAGTCTCGACTGCCTTGAATCTTAACTCTGACATTTAATTCTTGTTTATTTATTTGATGCGCTTTGTTGTTTTTTTAAATTCCGATCCAATATTCGAAAAAAAAAATGACATTTCATTATTTTTTTGATAAAAATGAAAATATTTTTTGTGTTTTATGAAAAATTACGCCGTTTTGTTGGTTATTGTTGCGTTATTTCTAATAAAACATGCATATTTTTATGGTCGGTGCGCGATAATGTCGTATTGAAATTAGTTTTCAAAGCCCCAATCAATACCCTTCAGGGTTGCAGGTACACCCTTTTCTATCCAAGGAGCTGCGGGTTTACCCTTGAGAAAATGATCAAAAAACTCCAATTCACGGCGTTGAATGTCTTTACGGTTTTGCCGTTGTACCAAATTGTGTGCCTCGCCATTGTAGTTGAGTAGCCAAACGGGTTTCTGTAACCGGCGCAAGGCGGTAAACATTTCGATACCTTGATACCAGGGAACGGCACCGTCGGCGTCGTTACTCATGATGGCCACCGGCGTGGTTACGTTGGGCAGGTGGAATAAAGGTGAGTTTTCGATATATAAATCCGGGTTCTCCCACAGTGTGGCGCCTATGCGGCTTTGGGTACGCTCATACTGGAACTGACGGTTCATGCCACTTGACCATCGAATGCCCCCATATGCTGACGTCATGTTGACAACCGGCGCGCCGGCCCAAGCTGCCGCATACATGTCGGTGCGGGTTATCAGGTGAGCCACTTGATAGCCGCCCCAGCTTTGCCCTTGGAGACCCAGTTTCCCGCCATCTACCCACGGTTGTTTTTTTAATTCTTCCATGCCCGAATTGACGTATTCTTCAGCTGATCGCCCGGGATGACCGATTTCATAGCGGATATCCGGAGCGAAAACGAGGTATCCATTGCTTACAAAGAAGCTGATGTTAAGGCGCGACGGCGTTGGCGTCGGCGGAATGTAGGTGTGTAGGCCGTCTGACAACCTTTCGTAGAAGTAGGCAATGACGGGATATTTTTTTCCGGGGTCAAAATCTTCTGGTTTGTATAGGATACCCTCGGCGGCGTATCCCCGCGGCGTCGTCCATTTCATCAGTTCGGCCGTTCCCCAGTTGTAATTTGCCTGCTGAGGGTTGAGGGTGCTCAATTTGGTTTCGCTTATAAAATCCGCCGACGCGTATAGGTCGGGAGCGCTTACGTAATTTTCTTTGGTATATACGTACTGCTCGCTTTCGGCAGCTTTTTGGATGGCACCAAAGCGGAAAGGTCCCATGACAATTTTCTTGGGGTCGCGATTATTGCGTCCGTTGGATATATACCAGCCATTTTCCTTGGTGATATGACTAAATGCGGCCAAAACCAGGGGTTTGTTTCTGTCGATAATCGTGGGTTTTCCGCCTCGCCTTGAAGAACGCGCACCTTCAGGAAAATGAGTGTATCTAAAGGTAATTTGCTCGCTTCGGCCTACGCCGTTTGTAAGGATTCGGCGTTCGGTGCCGTCAGGACTAAATACCCAGATGTCATATTTGTCATTAATGAACACCTCTTCGTCTTCTTCACCCCAACCAGCAATGCCGTAACTGTTTGGCTCATCCGGCACGTCATTGTCTTCATCGGAGAAGCTGACGGGCAGATCAACGTTTAACCGTACGGTAGTGCCCGACCCGATGGTGTGATTATACCAGCTGCTATCCGATCGGCTATGCCAGATAACGTATTTGCCAGTCGGTGAAAGGCCGATAGCCCCCCGGATGCTATCCGCTATTTTTTTTCGGCTTCCGTCCGTTGTGGATACAATATATATATCCTGGAGCGATCCCGTTTGCCATTGCGTTTCGATGCGCCTGCCAACGTTGGTCGTACCCAATGTAAATTCGTTATCGGCATCATACGTCAACCGTACTTCAGGCACCTGTTCATCTGCCAGTGGAATGACTTTTCTTCCTTGCTTCGGATACGTAACAGCAAGGTAACTCCGGTTTTGCTCGTTCCGGAGATTGACCAATTGCTGGGTTTGGAGATAATCGTCTTTCCAATGCCAAATATCCACGTTGGCATGTTCAAATTCTACCAGTGTGGTGTCTTTTGTCGGCGGAATGGGGGCAATGCCAAAAAAGAGCTTTTCGCCGTTTTTGCTAAACCTCACATCACCATTGCCACTTACATACCAATCGGGCGGTACACCCTCGGTGTGCGTGTCGGCGATGATGATGGCTGTATCTTGTGCGGGGACGTAATAATACAATTTAAATGCCTTCTGAAGGGATTTTTCGGGACTTTTATCTGCCGTAAACGCCAGCTGACCGGCAGATTCGTCAAATGCCATGTTTTTATAGACGCCTTTTCCGCGGCTGATGTGATGAGAGGCCTTGGTTGCCAGATCGTAGTAATACAGTCCGGCGTCTGCGCCCACACTATCTTTTTCCGCTGCATTGCGTACAAATACCAAAGCGGTCCCTTCTTTGTTGAAAAGATAAGAGTCCACCCGCTCAAACGTGGTTTCTTCGCCGCTTGGCAGATGCCGTATATGCAACATGGATATTGCCTTTTTGTTCGACGGGTCGTTTCTATTGGTGCTATCGGTTTGCAGCGTGTCTCTGGGGGGTTGGATGCATTCGCTTAAATACGCGAGGTATTCACTCGGCTCTTCGGGAATCTGATACGATTTAACCTTTGGTATTTTAATGAGCGAATCGGTTTCCAGGGCAAATATCGCCAATGAGTCTTTGGGCATCTCCTCTGGTTTTTTCTTTTTGATGCGTGCTGTTCTCGTTTCGTGGAAAAAAGGTTTGATCAATGCGATGAGAAACCGCTGGTCTGCAGAGAAATCGGCCTGAAATCCCCGGTTGATTTTTCCTACCTGCTGATTGCGCGGTGTGGTGATAATCAATTCGGCGTCGCCTTCTTGCGGGGTTACCGTATAAAAAACGAAATTTCCGTCCGGGGAAATTCCGGATGAACCAATGCTTTGCCAGCTATCGTACACGCTGTGATCCAAAGGTTTTTTTTGTGCGTACGTGGCGTGGAAAGCCAATACTAACGGTATAAAAAAGACGGTGTTCCGTCTGATAAAAGAAAGTTGGATTTTCATGGTGCAATATTGGCACAATTCGCTGTAATTAGGCGTTGCTGTAATATTTTTTTTACAAGCTTGTGCAGCTGCTCGGCTATTTCGGCATTTTCACGTAACAAAGCTGTGGGTCACGTGTCAAAATCCCTGTTCCTGCGTTATATCACAATGAGGTTTCTTGTCCTGATTGCAAATAGTTTTATTTTTACGGGGAATCTTGGATTTAAATGAAATTGCACGTGGCGTCTATATTAAGTGTAAAGGAAGTTGGTAAAACCTATGAAAGCGCAGGTAAATCTTTAACCGTTTTGCAACGTATTAGTTTTGACGTCGAGGCGGCTTCAACCGTATCGATTGTAGGGCCTTCCGGAAGCGGAAAGACAACGCTATTAGGGTTATGTGCGGGGCTGGACCGTGTAAGCGAGGGAAGTATCGTATTAAATGGGATTTGTTTAGATGAACTTGGCGAAGACGACCGAGCGGCGGTACGAAATCAGTACGTAGGTTTTGTTTTCCAGAATTTTCAGTTGTTGCCCACGCTGACCGCCCTGGAAAACGTAATGGTGCCCCTTGAACTGCGCGGCGACTCCGGCAGTCGAAGCCGGGCATTGGAACTGCTGGATAAAGTCGGCTTGGCCGATAGGAGTCACCACTATCCCTTGCAAATGTCGGGAGGCGAACAGCAACGGGTTTCGATAGCCAGGGCCTTCTCCAATTCGCCCAGGATTTTATTTGCTGACGAACCGACAGGAAACCTGGATGCAGAGACCAGCGATACGATCGAACGCCTGTTGTTCAACCTCAATACAGATATGGGAACCACGCTGGTGCTGGTGACGCACGATATGGAATTGGCATTCAAGACCCAGCGTGTCATTCGTATGAAAGGTGGCGCCGTGATTTCGGATGAGGCAACGAAACCTAGTGCATTGTAAGATGGCAGTCACCTCACCGCGTAATAGATTGGCCATCTCCTGGATAGTGCGTATGGCATGGCGGGACAGCCGCAGAAGCCGTTCACGGTTGTTTTTGTTTGTTTCATCGATTGTCATCGGCATCGCTGCGTTGGTGGCGATTTATGCGTTGGGCGATAACCTCGAAAAAGATATCGACAACCAGGCGGCCTCACTTGTGGGAGCTGATCTCGTGATCGACAGTAATCACCCGCTGGAAAAAGAAGAGCAACGGCTTATCGATTCGGTCAGAGGTCTAAGCAAGGGACACTCCGAAGAGCGGAGCTTCGCCTCCATGGTGCTGTTTGTTAAAAACGGCGGTACCCGCTTGGTGCAGGTAAGGGCTTTGGGGGGTGACTTTCCCTATTACGGAAAACTGGAAACTGTGCCGGAATCGGCAGGAACCAGTTTCAGAGACCGCCGGCAGGCATTGGTCGACAAAACACTCATGCTGCAATTTGGCGCGGAAGTGGGCGATTCCGTAAAAGTAGGTGAAGTCATGTTCGAGATCGCCGGTCGCTTGGACCAATCTCCGGGCCAAAGTGGGATTTCTACGGCGGTAGCACCGGCTGTATTCATTCCATTGACGTATCTGGATGCTACCGGACTTAGTCAGAAGGGCAGCCGGATTAATTACCATTACTATTTCCATTTGGCCGATGGAACGGATGCTGACGCGCTTGCCAAAGGTCTGGATTCATTGCTTGAAGTGCACCGGATGGGGTATGATACGATCGCTTCACGTAAACAAGACACCGGAAGGTCATTTTCCGATTTGAATAAGTTTCTGTCGTTGGTGGGCTTCGTGGCCCTGTTGCTCGGGTGTATCGGCGTTTCCAGCGCCATCCATATCTACATCAAGGAAAAGCTGAGCAGTATTGCCATTCTTCGTTGTCTGGGAGCCAGCTCGCGGCAAGCATTTTTGATTTTTCTTGTACAGGTTATCGGTGTGGGATTGGTCGGTTCGGTAATCGGGGCGATGCTTGGAACCCTTATCCAACAGGTGTTGCCGCTGATTTTCAAAGATTTTGTTCCCGTTGATATCAGCAGCGACCTGTCCTGGCCTGCCATCTTGCAAGGTATCGGTTTGGGGGTTTGGATATCCGTCCTGTTCGCGTTGCTGCCGTTGATCGGCATCCGGAATATTGCACCCCTGAATACACTGCGGCTGTCGTTAACTACCCAAAATCCGATTAAGGATAGGTTGAGCTGGATTGTCTACGGCCTGATTGGCTTGTTTATCTTCGGCTATGCATATTTGCAGTTGAGCGGTTTTTTGCAGACCCTCGTTTTTACGACCGGTGTTGCCTTGGCATTTGCCGTATTGTTCGCGACGGCAAATCTATTGATTTGGTTGGTTAGACGCTTTTTTCCGGTGTCCTGGAGTTATTTGTGGAGACAGGGGCTTTCCAATTTATTCCGGCCCCATAACCAAACCGTGATCTTGGTAATTTCGATCGGGCTTGGCACGGCTTTCATTGCGACGTTATTATTAGTTCAGGAAATGCTTATCGCACGCGTTTCTTTGTCTGCAAGTGACAACCAGCCTAATATGGTACTTTTCGACATCCAGTCATCTCAAAAGCAGGCTATATCCCAATTGGTTAAGAGCCAGGATCTCCCTGTGATGGATGAAGTGCCGATTGTCACCGTGCAACTGGAAGCGATCAATGGGATTACCGCAGATCAGGCACGGGCCGATAGTACCCTTCAGGTGTCGAGACGCGCTTTAGGAGGCGAGTTGCGAACTACCTACCGTGCGAGGTTGAGCGACTCAGAAAAGGTCACCTCCGGTAAATGGATCGGCAACACCGTTCCTGGAGACACTGCACGCGTATCATTGGAAGAAGGATATGCCAACCGGATCCGTGTATCTATCGGGGACACGCTTTTGTTTAATGTACAGGGCGTCAGAATACCCACTATTGTGGGCAGTTTGCGGGAGGTGGACTGGAATCGGGTGCAGACGAATTTCCGGTTGATCTTTCCGATGGGGGTGATTGACCATGCTCCCCAATTCCATGTACTGATGACACGTGTTCCAGACGAGTTGGTATCCGCCCGGCTGCAGCAAGCTGTTGTGAGGCAATTTCCCAATGTATCTATCATCGACCTGGGACTGATCTTATCGGTATTGGACAAGATTTTGGATAAAATTGGTTTTGTGGTCCGCTTTATGGGAGGGTTCAGTATAATCACCGGCTTTGTCGTGCTGGTCGCCTCGGTGATGATCAGTAAGTATCAGCGAATCAAGGAAAGCGTTCTTCTTCGCACCATGGGCGCATCGAGAAAGCAGATTTTAGCGATCACCGCACTCGAATATTTCTTTTTGGGGTTGCTGGCAGCATTCGCCGGGGTATTGCTGGCCTTGGTCGGCGGCTGGGCGCTGGCTGTTTTCAGCTTTGAGGTACCCTTCGTGCCGAACTTGCTTGCAATGGGGCTGTTGATCCTAAGCATTACGGCAATTACGGTTGTCGTTGGCCTTTTGAATAGCCGGGGCATCACCCTGCGCCCGCCTCTTGAAATCCTGCGTAAAGATGTATGAGCGTAGGTTACTTCAGCATGTATTTTAAGATCGCCAACGCAACCGAATCCACGGGTTCTGCCGTGTTGGACAGCACAACAATGGCCATTTTTCTGTCCGGAGTTAGTGCAAGGTAACTGCTGCTTCCGAACGTGCCGCCATTGTGCCAATAGATGAGTTCGTCTCCGACTACGTTCATGTGCCAAGCCAGTCCGATGTCCGTATCCGGGGGATTGAAATACGTGAACTGGCGTGTGAGTGCCAGCGCATGTTCCAAATCGGTTTCAGGCATTTTAAAATGCGCCTTGGCATATAACAGTAAATCGGATACGGTCGACTTCAATGATCCGTGCGCGGTAAACGCATCAAATGTCCATAAAGGTGTCTCTGCACCTTTTTCATTATACCCCTTTGCTACATACTGGCTGTCAGGATTCGGATGTTCCGTCGTATTTTTCAATCCCAAGGGCTGACAAATAATTTCCTTCACCATCTCGTCGTATGGCTTTCCATAGACGGTTGAAAGGATATCGCCCAATATGCCAAAACCGAGGTTGCTGTATTGATACAGGGAATCCGGCGGAATCTCCGCTTTATAGGATTTCAGGTAGGTGTATAAGTGTTCTTTTGTGTAACCGTGGTACGGATCTAGGGAATTGCTAGCCGCCGACGCTTCGATGTTATCAGGCATTCGCGGGAGGCCGGAAGTGTGATTGGCCAATTGCATCAGGGTAATCCGCTGCAGATCGGGGTTTGCAGCAACCGAATCGGGCAGATACTTGGTAATCGGATCATCAAGACTTACTTGCTGGAGCTGCGTAAAATAGGCAAGTAAAGTCGCGGTGAAGGTTTTGCTGACAGAGCCGATTTCAAACAATGTATTTTCATCCGGGAGCTTTTTGTTTCCGGTCTCGGTTTCCCCATAGTAAAAGCCGCTGGTTTTGCCTGCGTTGATAATACCGATGGCTAGTGCATGGGTATGGCCTTTGCGGCTGTAGCTTAATGCTACCGAATCTACGTACCGATCGAATTTGGATGCCGACGTGTTACCGGATTCGGTGGGGGGCGTTTTCTCAGGAGCCGGATCGCCCGCATAGGGCTGAAAAAGAAAGACGTCGATCTTGTTGAGGCTGTCCAATCCCAAAACCAATTGCAGGGGGGTGCTGATGAAATTCAACTTGTAAATGCCCGTCCCTTTCTCGTAATTTTTTAATTCAGCCGACTGAATCTGCCCCAACGGATAAAGTTGTTGGGACATAACCGTTTGGAACGCCTGCAGGGAAAGGGATTGCTTGAATTTCGGACTGCCCAACGCATAAATCGAATCAGTCTCCTGTTGATTGAAATGGTACTCGATTTTATTAAATATCGCCTGATTGATCCTTCGGGGAGTATCCGCCTCTTGTGCAAACGCCGATGATAATAAAAACAATGAACTTAATAAGACACAGGTGGTTCTGATCATGATTCCAAACATCTGGCAAAATTAACGAAACGTATTTACATTCCCAGCAATTGTTTCAGACGGGTATAGCCGTTTTTGCTTACGTTTACTTTTTTGCCATCGGATAGGACCGCAATGTGTCCCTCTTTTTCATGGGGTTCCAGCCGGATAATGTGATCAATTTTGACAATAAATGAACGGTGAACGCGAACGAATTGGAGGGGGTCCAACTGCTCCTCAAAGGAAGCCATGGTTCTGTTCTTCAAAAATGTGCCCTCATCGGTGTGGATTTTCACATAGTCGTCATCCGCTTCGAGGCAAATCATGCTGGCTGTCGGAATGATTTTGATTTTGGTGCCGGTCTTAACCACAATGCGCTCAAGTTTGCCCGGCGTATGGCTTACGTCGTCGATTAGCTTTCGCGTGTTTTCCCTGTCCGTCGTGAGCTGGCGGGCGTCGAGAAATTTCGCAACGGCCTGATCAAAGCGGGCTTTGGTAATAGGTTTCAGTAAGTAGTCGACCGCATGCTGTTCAAACGCTCGTATTGCATGGTCGTCAAAAGCGGTTGTGAAAATGACAGCCGGTTGTTTGTCAATGATTTCCAGCATTTCAAAGCCGTTGATTTTCGGCATCTGGATATCCAGGAATATCAAATCCGGCTGGTGTTGCATAATCGCCTTGGCACCTTCAAAACCATCGTTGCATTCGGCTACCACGGCTATTTGCGGATAACTTTCAAGGTACTCAGCCACCATGCTCCGTGCCAAAGGTTCATCATCTATCAACACCGCTTTAATCATAATTGGGGAATCTTGATTATGCTGGTAAAGATATGCGTTGTAGCGTGAGTTTCCAACAAATCTGTCCGTCCAAACAATAAATATAAGCGGCGCTCCACACCGCGAAGTCCGAATCCAGTACCTCTCCGTGGTTTGTTGCTTTGGCTATCGTACGGATTTTCGATTTGTATTTCCAACATGTGATTGTTGCAAGAGCAAGCGACCTCGATGGTCACACGTTCCGTCGTATCATACAAGCCATATTTGATGGCATTTTCCACCAGCGGTTGCATAATCATCGCGGGTAAGGTCTTCGTCAAGCACTCCTCGTCATAGGTTACCAACGTTTCCAGCCGATGTCCGAAACGTACTTTTTCGATGGATAGATACAGTTGGAGGTGCTCTAACTCGTCTTTCAGGGCGATTAACTGTTGGTCGTCCTTTCGTAGCGTACCCCGTAAAAAATCCGACAGTTGAAAGGTCATGTTTCGGGCTTCCTCAGGTTTACGGCCAATGAGGGCAATAATGGAATTAAGGCTGTTGAAGAGAAAATGAGGTTGCAGCTGCTGTCGCAGGTTGTAAAGCTCTGCTTCACGTGCAAGGCGTTCTGCGTCAGCTTTCCGCTGCTCGTTTTCCTTGTATTCCTGCTGGATGTTCCAGAGAATATTGATGATGGCGATCCAGGCAATGAGCAATGCATTAATAAAAAAACGCAGTGGCAATGACAAGTCTATCTGACCGAGGTAATTTTTGTCAGGAATGATGAATTGTAATATCCAGCGATCCAGGGATACGCTGATTGCAGCCAAAACAAGTCCCCAGATGACAATGTAAAAATAACCTTTTCGGCGGGGAAGGTAGTGATTCAGGGCATTGGCGATGACGTAGCAGCAAAGTGAGGTCAACGTCGCACTTACCAGACTGTCGTTTAGCGCCAGGTTAAAGTCAACTTCAAACCACCAGAGCAGTGCCGTTTGAATGAACGCATAGATAATCCAGATGATAAAACAGCTGATGTTAATCAGTCGTTGTCTGGATGAGATATAGGGAATGCTGCTCACGTATATCGATTAAATGCTTTTGATGGTAATTCCTCCAAATAACGAAGTACCCTTTATATAAACCACCTTTTGTTCATCCTGAGGGATGCCTTGCGTAAAGCGCTTATCATCCACTTCGCCGAATACCGATACCACGTCGGAATGGATTTTCCAGTGCGACGGTACGATGATTTTTATTCCGGCGAAAATCTGGAACACATCAATGATCACGGGTTGTTGGATATCCGCTTGGATCAGGTTGATGTCGGTACCTCCGCAGATATTTACCACTTCCCCTCCCTGAAAGCGTTTGGTAATAATGGTCTTTTTTACATCGCCGAAAATTGAAGTAGACCTCAGGTAGTCTTCGCTTGAAAAGGTGTTTGTAAATTCTTCGGATGCTTCGGTCTCGTTAAATGCGGAAGCCCCGCCGGGGGCAGGGCTATCGGTTGGTTCATTTACCACACGTTTGTCCCATTCGTAATCGCCCGAATAGGAACGATTGCGATAGCGCTGTCGGCGATCCGGTCTTGGCGAGATCGGACCGGAGCGCCCCCTGCCCAACAATAGCCACAAGCCAATGCCAATGATTATAGCAGGCCACAGGATCGGACCTATGGAAAAACCGGTAAGATTCCTTAACAGAAAGAAGGCCCCGATTCCCAACAATATATAGGAGGCTGGGTTCCTGAAGTTTGAATTGCCACCAATGATGAGGCCGACGGCAATGAGTATCGACGGCCACATATTGCCCCAATTGAATAGCCAGTCGGGAAAGAGCCAATCAAGTCCCAGTTTTCCCGCAAGCAGTATGGTGCCAATGCATACGATAATGATTCCGGCCCACATTCTGCCTGCATTGGAGCTATAGCGTGTTGGGCGATGTTGCGTATTCATTCTAGTTGGTTAAAATCTTTTTACGTTAAAAATTACTTGTTCAAAGGTATATCGATTCCATGCGTTCTGCAAGCATCATTAGGTGATCGACGGCTTTTTCTCGGTAAATTGCCGATTTATTTCGGTGAAAATATGCCAAAAAATATTTTTTACAATTTAAGGGAAAGATTTGCATTAATGAACTAAATTCTTTTATATTTATCCCGATTCTGACAACAAGAAATAAAAAGCTTAACAATGGGAGATTTTGACAACAAAGAGCGTGAGGAGGTTTTTTCAAAAAAGGTAAGGGCAGGTAAGCGCACTTATTTTTTCGATGTAAAGGCGACGCGATCCAATGATTATTACATCACGGTCACGGAAAGCAAAAAGCGGTTTGAGGACGGCGTGTTTATCAAACATAAAATATTCCTGTATAAAGAGGATTTTGAAAAATTCGCGGAAGGGCTGAATGAAGTCGTTGATTACATCAAGGCCCATCAGGAAGTAGTTGAAAAACGCTACGAACCCGGTTATGAAAGTAACGGTGTTGAGGTGGCTGAGGATATCGATTCCAAAGATGACTTTTCTTATTAACCAATAAGCAACAATCTTGTAGAAGAGCCTTGCATCCATGTGAGGCTTTTTTAGTATCCATCAAATTTTACGATTATGCGTTGGAAAGGTGGCAGACAAAGCGACAATTTTGAGGATCGGCGGGGAATGTCTTCCGGAGGTAAACTTGCATTGGGAGGCGTCGGTGGTGTTATTGTGTTGATTATCGGGCTATTGCTTGGTGGGGATCCCCAGCAGATGCTGGAACAATTGCAGACCACGGGCACGCAGACCTCGGAGGTGCCGGTTGAGATTAGCGCTGAAGAAAGGGAGCTGACCGAGTTGGTTCGGGTAGTTCATGCCAGCACAGAAGACGTATGGCAGACTATTTTCCGTTCCCAAGGCCGGGAATTCCGTTCGAATACGCTGGTGTTGTATCGCGACCAGACGCCCACGGATGGATGCGGTATGGGCGCTTCTGCCTACGGTCCGTTTTATTGTCCTGCCGATGAGAAAGTGTATATCGATCTTAGTTTCAATGATGAATTGAGGAATCGCTTCGGCGCGACGGGTGAATTCGCGATGGCCTATGTGTTGGCGCACGAAGTGGGGCATCACGTTCAGAAGTTAACCGGGGCAATGGATAAAGTAAATGCGGCGCGGCAGCGCCTTAGCGAGGTTCAATATAACAAGTTGCAGGTAATGTTGGAACTGCAGGCCGACTTTTATGCAGGCGTGTGGGCGCATCATTCCAATAAAAATTCGGACGTTTACCTGGAATATAACGACATCCGGGAGGGGATGGAAGCTGCTGCGGCCGTTGGTGATGATCGCTTGCAGATGCAGTCGCAGGGGCATGTCGTGCCGGAAGCCTTTACCCACGGTACTTCTGAGCAGCGGGCTTATTGGTTCAAAAAAGGATTTGATACGGGCGATATGCAACAGGGGGATACATTCAGCGACCCGAGTCTGCAATAAGCTGAATAAGGACCGGACTATTTTATTGCACTAACAAGTTGCACCCTCTGATATCACTTTGATCAAAGCGACCCAATACTTCGAAATGCCCGTCGGAATATGTCTTCCCTAAATCTTGCGTGGCAATGAAGGAACAGGAATGGATGTTAGCCAGGTCTATGACATTAATGCCGCCTGTACGGCCGTCCGGAAGGACGTTAAATGGGTCGTTTGTATCCCGGATGACGACCTTCATCCAAGGTGGGCAACGGAATAGGCCCTTTCCGGTTGAATAGGCTTGGGATAACAATTCGGTCATTCCGTATTCGGAATGTATTGCATTGACCTTAAATCCATCGCGAAGCCGGTCGTGTACTTCCTCCCGGATCATCTCCCGCCGGCGACCCTTCATGCCTCCCGTCTCCATGACCACCAGCTCCGGAAAGTCGGCCCGGTAATTTTCCACGAAATCCAACAGCGCATAGGTAACGCCGATCAGCAACGTTTTACCGCCGGTTGCTTTCAGGTGTTGTAAACGATCAAATAGCTCTTGGTGGTTGTACAGGAAGTAGCCGCTTAACGGATTCCTGCTTTCGCGGATTAAGTCATCTACCATGTAGATAAGCGACGACCCTTCCCGCTCGACGTAGGAGGGAAGAAGTGCCAGAATGGTCCAGTCCGTTGGAGCGCCGTAAAACCGTTCGAAGGCCGTACGGAAGCTTTTTTCATAGATGCCTACATCCGCCACATGGTGTTTGCTTTGTACGCTGCCCGTGGTGCCTGAACTACTGAAGGTTAACTCCGGTTCCTGAGCTACCGATACGATGCGGTGCTGCTTGAAGAATTCAATAGGCAGAAAGGGGATAGCTTCCGGCTGTTTTACAGTATCCGGATCTATACCCAACAAAGCAAGGTATTTGGCATATACCGTACAATGGTGGGATTGATACCCGAAGATTTCCAGGCAGCTGCTGTCAAATTCCTGCGGTGAAGCGATGGAAAATATACGGTCTGCCGATACCATTTTCCTGAATCGCTATAACATTCCGCCACACACGGAAAGAACTTGTCCGTTGATGTACGAAGCGAGGTCAGAGGCGAGAAACAGGCAGGCGTTGGCGACGTCTTCGGTTTCTCCGGCCCGTTTCAGCGGGATGTTTTGCTCCCAACCTTCCACGACTTTGGGGTCTAGGACTTCGGTCATTTCCGTTCGTATAAATCCGGGTGCAATGACATTCGTACGGATGTTGCGCGATCCCAACTCTTTGGCAATCGATTTGGAAAAACCGATGATACCGGCTTTCGAGGCGGCATAGTTGGCTTGTCCGGCGTTTCCCTGTACGCCAACTACCGAACTCATGTTGATGAACACACCTTTGCGGTTTTTCATCATGATCTTAGAAGCAGCTTTCGTGACGTTGAAAACCGATTTTAAGTTTATGTCGAGTACGTCGTCCCACTGGTCTTCCGTCATCCGAAGCAGGAGGCCATCCTTGGTAATCCCGGCATTATTGACCACCGCGTCAAGGGTGCCAAATTCGGAAACGATATCATTGACTAATTTTTCGGCTTCGTCAAAAACGGATGCGTCCGAACGGTAGCCTTTTATTTTCGTGCCATGAACCTGGAGTTCCCTTTCAAGGGCTTCTCCTTTCTCTACAGATGACAGGTAGGTAAATGCTACATTTGCACCGTGCATGGCAAATGTTTCCGCTATTTTCCGGCCAATTCCTTTGGATGCACCGGTAATTAGTGCTGTTTTTCCTTCGAGTAGTTTCATTCGTTATACTGTCTATATGCTATTACAAGGTATGAGCGCAAACTTAGAAAAAAATAACGACCTGTCACTGCAATTTAAATTATTGTAATAATTAACAGACATTGTTGTTAAGCTGCAAATTATTTGCGTCCTTAGCTTCGTTACAACGACGACAAACGATGAATGACGGGTTTTTTAGTCAGCTTTACCGTAAGCAGCAAGAAATCAACGATGTGCCGCCTAATGGGGTGATCGCAGGCTGGGCACTGGGCTTACTGGATTTACTGTTTCCCGAACGCCAAACGCATCCCGACCGGACCGTTGAACAATTGAAGACTCAATTTACCCAGTCTGAAAAGGAACTGGTGGGTATTTTAAATCGAACCAAGGCCTGTGAAGATTGCAACAACGGCTTGGTTGTGACGCAATTTTATGGATCGTTGCCTGAACTGCAGCGGATGATGTATACAGATGCATCGGCGATTTATGAGGGTGATCCAGCAGCAACCAGTCAGTTTGAGGTGATCCGTACCTATCCGGGATTTTTGGCCATTGCGCTCTATCGCCTTGCGCATCAGCTTATGGTGTTGGATGTGCCGCTTCTTCCGCGCATCCTGACGGAATATGGCCATTCGCAGACGGGTATCGACATTCATCCCGCGGCGCAGATTGGCGAACATTTTTGTATTGATCACGGCACAGGCGTGGTGATCGGAGAAACGGCAGTAATTGGTAATCAGGTAAAAATTTACCAGGGCGTCACGTTGGGAGCAATGAGCGTTGAAAAGTTCCTGGCGAATACGAAACGGCATCCCACGATACAGGACCGGGTGGTAATCTACGCTGGAGCGACCATCTTAGGCGGTGATACGGTCGTCGGGCACGATAGCGTAGTTGGCGGTAACGTATGGCTTACATCCAGCATCCCACCGTATACTACCGTTTATCATCAGTCCACCGTAAAAATTGTTGATTCAAAAGCAACTCATTAGGTAATGCAGACGCTGATCGATTGCGTGGGTAACACGCCCCTCGTTGAAATAAAGAAACTGAATCCGAACCCCCGGGTCCGGATGTATGTAAAGCTGGAAGGAAATAACCCGGGCGGAAGCGTGAAAGACCGGGCAGCACTCAATATGATCCGCAGTGCGATGGACCGCGGTGATATTAAACCCGGAATGCGGCTAATCGAGGCCACCAGCGGGAATACCGGCATCGCGCTCGCGATGATTGCCAGTATTTACGGCCTTGAAATCGAATTGGTGATGCCGGCTAATTCCACCCGTGAGCGGACATTGACCATGGAAGCCTTCGGAGCGAAAGTTACGTTATTGGAATCTATTGAAGCGTGCCGGGACTACGCCGAAGAAAAGGGAAGCCGAGACGATTACTTTATCTTGAATCAGTTTGCTAACCCCGATAATTACCTTGCGCATTACAAGACAACCGGCCCCGAAATCTGGCGGGATACAGACGGACAAATCACGCATTTTGTAAGTGCCATGGGAACTACGGGCAGCATCATGGGTAACTCCATGTATTTTAAGGAGCAAAATCCGGCCGTACAGATTGTTGGCTGCCAGCCTACGGAAGAGTCTTCGATACCGGGTATCCGGCGTTGGCCCACGGAATACCTGCCCAAGATTTATGACCCGCAACGGGTGGACCGGGTGATGGATGTTTCCCAAGCGGAAGCCGTCGAAATGACCAGGCAACTAGCCAGGCAGGAGGGGATATTTGTGGGAATGAGCAGCGGCGGGGCCATGGCGTGTGCAAGCCGGTTGGCGAGCGAGCTGGAAGAAGGCGTGATCGTATTTATTGCATGCGATCGGGGCGACCGGTATTTATCCAGCGATTTGTTCGGTTAACTTCAGGATCCGAATTTATTCCGCAACGCAGCCAGCTTTGAAGCCATGTCGTTTTCCTCCCGTCTCGGAGGTTTTGTTTTTCCGCTCTCGCGGTTGCCTGCCTTTCGGTTTCCCGTCTTTCGGTTTTCGGGTCTTTCGGATTTCCTGCCCTCCAAACCTCCCGTCTCTTTCATCGAAAGGCTGATCCGGTTGCGCTTTTCATCGACTTCAATCACGGTTACCATCACCTTTTGCTGGACTTTCACCACTTCATTCGGATCTTTTACATAGCGGTTGGCTAATTGGCTCAGGTGTACCAAACCATCTTGATGTACACCGATATCGACAAAAGCACCAAAGTTGGTAATGTTGGTAACGATACCCGGAAGCTTCATGCCCAGGCGTAGATCGCTGATGGTATTGACACCGTCCGTAAACGAAAATTGCTCAAACTGTTCACGCGGATCCCGTCCCGGTTTAGCCAATTCGGAAAGGATATCCCGTAGGGTGGGCATTCCGACAGCCTCGTTCACATATTTCTTTAGATCGATTTGACTGCGGAGCTTTTCTTCCTGCAAAAGGTCGATAACCCGGCAACCAAGGTCGGCTGCCATCTGTTCGACCAAAGGGTACCGTTCGGGGTGTACCGCACTGGCATCGAGCGGATTCTCGGAATTCCGTATGCGAAGGAATCCCGCCGCTTGTTCGAAGACTTTCTCACCCAAGCGGGGCACATTTTTCAGTGATTCCCGATTCCGGAAGGCGCCATGGGTATTCCGGAAATTAACAATTTGCTGGGCCAATGAAGGGCCTAAACCCGAAACGTACGATAGGATCTGCTTCGATGCTGTATTAAGTTCTACTCCCACTGCATTGACGCAGCTGACGACCGTGTCGTCCAGAGCGGTCTGGAGTTTCGTTTGATCGACATCGTGTTGGTATTGCCCTACACCGATGGATTTCGGATCGATTTTGACGAGCTCGGCCAGTGGATCCACCAGCCGACGGCCGATGGATACCGCTCCGCGGACTGTTACATCGTGGTCAGGGAACTCATCGCGTGCCACTTCGGAGGCTGAATAAATGGAGGCACCGCTTTCATTGACCATGACGATGACCACCCCCGGAAGGGCGAGCCTTCGGATAAAGTCTTCCGTTTCACGACCAGCGGTACCATTGCCGATAGCGATGGCCTGTATGCGGTGCTTCTCAGTAAGATAGCGGACGGTCTTTGCCGCTTCTTCCGCTTTCGCCGCACCTGTATGGGGGAAGATGGCCGTATGCTCAAGCAGTGCGCCCTGTTCGTCAAGGCAGACCGTTTTGCAGCCCGTGCGGAATCCGGGATCGATGGCCATTACCCGCTTTTGACCCAATGGGGCCGCAAGTAGCAACTGCCGGGCATTTTCGGCAAAAACCCGGATCGCTTCGTCATCTGCACGTTGACGCGTTAGCATCCGTATTTCAGTTTCCATCGAAGGTTTAAGCAGCCTTTTATAGCCGTCGAGCATGGCAATACGTACCTGGGCACTTGCTTCACCAGCACCTTTTACGTACGTGTTATCCAATAGGGGAAGTACTTCGCTCTCCGGTACGTCGATATCGAGGTAAAGCATTTCTTCTTTCTCGCCGCGGCGCATGGCCAGTATCCGGTGGGAGGGAGCAGTCTTCAAGGGCTCAGACCACTCGTAATAATCCGTGTATTTAACGGCTTCCTCTTCTTTGCCCGGGACCACGCGGGATACGAATTGCCCCTTTTCCAGAAAGGTCTGCCGGACCTGTGCCCGGATGCTGGCATCTTCGGCAATGGTTTCTGCAATGATGTCACGTGCCCCGGCTAGTGCGTCTTCCACATCTTGTATGCCTTTGTCGGGGTCAACGAAGTTTTGAGCCGCATCGATAATATCTGTACGATCCTGTAGAAGGATAAGCTGTGCCAGTGGTTCCAGCCCTTTTTCGCGAGCGATGCTTGCCCGGGTTTTTCGCTTTGGTTTATAGGGCAAATAGATGTCCTCCAGGGTTGCCATTGTTTCGGCGGCCTTTACCTGCTGTTCCAATTCGGAAGTCAGTTTTCCCTGATCGGCCAACGATTTAAGGATGCTTTCCCTGCGCTTGTCCAATTCCTGCAATTGTTGCGCACGGTCCCGTATTTGAGCAACCTGTACTTCATCGAGGCTACCGGTCATCTCTTTGCGATAACGCGCGATGAACGGGATGGTGGCACCTTCTGCCAAAAGTGCCAAAACAATACTTACCTGTCGCTCGGACAAAGCAAGTTCACTGGAGATACGAATTTCGTGGGTCACGCGTTTTTCTCGTCACTTACCGGATGTTGCGGATCTACTTGCGGAGTTGTTTTTGGGGTGCTGTCCATACCACCGGCATCCGAGGTGTTTTCGGTGGTGCCGTATTGGTCGTCGTGGTAATAGGGACCTTCGCTGCCATAGTAGTCTGGCTCACGCCCCGGATTATGTTCATACGTACCGGCAGGAGCGGAAGAATTGGTTTGATTTAGTTTTTTTGGCTCTTCGTCCTGTACGATAACGTCTTTTACTTCTATATCTTTTTCGAAATTATTAATCTGATCACTGATATCCCGTTTGATGCTTTCTGATGCGTCTTTAAACTCGCGTATACCACGGCCCAGCCCCCTTGCCAATTCCGGTAGTTTTTTACCTCCGAACAGCAGCAGAGCCACAAATACGATCAGCATCATTTCGCTGGTTCCAATGTTCATGAAGGCCAATACTGTACTCAACATAACACAATCTCAATTTTAATCACAGCTAAGGTAGGGGTAAATTTTGTGATATCCATAAGTTGTGGGAAAAAAAGCGAAACCAAAATCGTGTTTTAGCGCCGAACCGGCCTTTTCTTTTTCATTTTGTTGAGCCAGATCAGCGTACCGGTAATGGGTAGCGACGTGGCTATCAAGCAGGCTAAAAAGTAGATAAGCTTTGTGAACTGGCCGTAAATATTGCCTATGTGCAATGCCTTTATGGAGCTGGCCACGCGTTCGTTAAATGGCTTGTCGCGAAAAATCTCCACTTCCTTCACGTTTGCCGTTGAGGTCTCCAAGGTTACCTGGTCACCGGCTGCCGGAGCGAAAAATCCGACGCGGTTTTTGCTGACGGATAGGGGAGCCTGTGCATCTTTGGGCAATGTCACCCGGTAATCGCCCTCATACGGCAGTACTTCATCAACAGCTGCTAAGTACCTTGCAAATGGCAGTAAGGATAAGTCAGCCGCGGTTTCCTTGTTGCCGGCGCTTCCAGTCTCGTTTTGGCCTTGCTTTCCATTTTTACCGTGCCCTTCCGCGTTTGCCTGGGCGGGAGCCCCTCCGCCATGCCCGCTTCCGCCACGTCCGGCGGGTTGTTCCTTGTAAGTGCCCAGGGCTTTTTGCAAACCCGTACGGTACCAAGGGAAGGACCATTGGGGGCCGGTTATGCCCATCACGAATAAGAAAATGAGGGAATAGAAGGCCAGCGTATTGTGGAGGTCGTGGTTGATCCGTTTCCAACCCGCACTCCATTTAATAATCAGCCCTTGCCGCCACGTCCGTAATTTCTGGGGAAACCAGATGATCAAACCCGTAAGGACGCCGAGCGTAAACAAAATGGTTGCGGTACCCGAAATATAGCTGCCCAGTTGCCGGTTGGGCAAATCGCCGATCAGCGGTTCTTCAATCTTATCCAACAGGAGCCAGCGGTGCAGACTGAACATGGTTTGCATAAAATCGCCCGTTCTGGTTGTTTCTTTGGAGGTCCCGGTGATGTCTCCGGTATACGGATTGACGTAGTATGTCGTGCCAAATCGGCTGTTATCTCCCTCAACGCGTGCGGTGAACTGGTAAGTGCGTGCGGGGTTGGCCGCTATGCTGACGGCGGTGACCGTACCGCCGGATTCGCTGGTTATTTTTGGAATCAGCGAATCTATCGCGATCCGCGTTCCGTTTGCTGGAACTTTTACGTTATGTAAATGGGGAGAAGCCCATTCACGCAGTTCGGTATTGTAGGTGTAAATCGTGCCGCTGAAACAAATCAGAATGACAACAATGCCACTGATGAGGCCGGTCCAGAGATGGATGTCGTTGAAAAATTTCCGGGTTTTTTGCCACGTTGTTTTCTTGCGCGTTTTACGGGTCATGGTGTTTAGTTAGTCCAAGCGGTTAATCCTACACGACGGGGAGACCATCTCTGGAAATTGCTATGCGCGGTTTCCAGAAACAGCCTCTTTATCGTCGCTATTTCAGTATCGGTGGCTTTCAATCCATCAATTCACACGAGTATCCTAAAAGATGCCGATGTAGTGATTCCCGGTTTTATTGACCAGTTTCGCACCTTTAGTCACCGTTCCTGTCCGGCTGTTCAAAATGTAAATATTTCCGTCTTTTCCAACAGGCGTCACTGCGACGAATACCTCATCACCGTTTACAACCCATCCTTGGTATTGGAAAAAATAAAGATCAGGCTCGTAGGGTAAATTAACCAACTGAGCTGTTTTTGCGCGAAGGTCAACCCTCGCTATAAAGCTTTGTTGTTCGTTTGCATTAAAATTGGAAACGGCGGCGCCATCATGCGTGTACATTACGTAGGCAATTCCGTCGCCTGCGTATACCCAGCTCTCGATATAGGATCCTTCTATTCCCAGTGCATCGTCCAGACTTAATGCATAATCGTTGTCATACTCGTTGTTTTGGTTAATTCTCAGGAAATAGGACCCGGATTCCTGTGTGCCCTGATAAATGTAGCCGTCTTCGGCTAAAAATGCATTGAAGCTACGGTATCCATTTGTGTTTCCGGTGCTGACCGTAGAGGAAATCAATGTGGGGTTTTTGAGTGACGGATAATCAACGACCAACGATCTTGCGGGTATTTGGATAGTTCCCGACCGGTCTTGCTGGCCCGTTGCGGGATCATATTTGCTTTTCGAAACGCCAATAATCAGCTTATTTCCCGCCTTGTTAAGTACCGGGCCGTCCAATCGGCCGATGTAGAATCCTTGTGCTTCTTCTTCGGCTGCTAGTGGGATTTCATATTGCTCGTATGTTTTAATACCTACTTGTTGCAAACCGAGGGACAAAACGGTAGACAATCCTCTTGCATACTTGTAGGTCGTGCCGTCCGCTTCAGTGGTGATTTGTACGTTGGAAACGTTGACCGCAATGCCCGTCTGATCGCCATCAAATAACTTTAACCATCTTGGCGAAGCGGTGGCGTAGCTGGAGATATTTACCTTGTCGGCCATTTCGGTATAGTCATCCCCACCGTTTACCTGATATTTAGAGAATTCACCCCCATTAGGCCCTGTGTAAGCGATGTTGAAAAGGACACTGCCATCTACTGACGATTGAAGACGGGCCGTCCGTTGGGAACGCACCTGAAAACCATCGTCGTACACACTGATGGACCGGTCTGGATTTTTTGCGTCGTCAACACTAACCGAATAAACCATCGTGCCGCCGTTTCCATTTCCAGGAGTTTCTTGCATCAACGCACCGGCAACCGTAATCCAACGATCGGCGTCGCCTAAATCTTCTTTATTATCCGGACCATTGTCATCTTTACTGCAACTGGCAACAGTGAAAGCAGTCACTACCGCTCCGCACATCAAAAGTTTTACGAATTGAGTTTTCATTTATGTCTAAATTTGATTGCTAAAACTTGTTAATAGTATAATTAAGTTTGACGTAAAAGGATCGTCCTGGCTTTTGCGCTGCAAAATTGTCGTACGCTTCCCTGTTGAATATATTCTTGGCATCGAAACTTAGGGTGAGCTTCCGGTTAGGGAACAAATAGCTTATCCCTATATCCTGGATGAATTGGGGCGGCGTGACGTCCGTGTCGCTGGGCCTTACTTTCCAGATGGTCTCGAATGGATGTACATAACCGGCATTATAGTAGAGATTGATTGCCGACTGTTTTTGGATGGTATTTTCCAACCGGTACCGTATGTTGCCGTTCGCCGTAAAAAAGGGATCGTTCGGTATCTGTCTGTCGTTGTACAACGAAACCTCATCCTTGAGGACGGAGTTGAATCTCGATACATTCAGCATGACATTCAACTTTTGGTAACTATAGCCGGCTTCCGCCTCAAAACCGATAGCCTGGACCCCCGCTAGATTGACTTGGTACAACGTTTCTACATTTGTAACGCTCCGGTCATTAGACAATATCGCAATCTTATCCTTTGTATCGCGGATAAAGCCCGATACCGACAGGGAGACGACATGGTTATTCAGGTGATACGATCCGGCTCTGATTCCCAGGTTGAAGTTATTGCTGAATTCGGGTCTGATGGAGAGGTTAGCCGTCATGTTTTGTGCCTGGTCTCCGAATATTTCGCTCTCATCAGGCATGCGTACCGCCTTCTCTGCCGATGTTATTAAGACGAGATTAGGTTTTACGGCGAAAGAAGCGGCTAAGCCGTATCCTACCGTATTCCGGTTATCGGAGAGGTGTTTCTCCACCCGGACATTTTGCCCATTCACCACTTCAGAAACGGGTTCGACCCGATCTATTTTTTGCTGATAGAGTTTGCCGAATATATTGGTTTTTAATCGGGAATCGAATGCTTGCATTTCGTAGGCCAGCGACGATACATTTTTTGATAAATCGTTTGTGACCCGGTAATTTTGTTCTAAGACGGTTCGTAGTTGGTCATAATCTTCCCGGTCAACCGTATTAAATACGTGGTTTAAAACCACCTTGTGGTGTCGGCTGATCGTGTAGTTTAGTCCGGCCCTGGCCGTACTGATTCGTCTATTGATATTATTCATGGTCGGTCGGCCTTGCTGGGCGCCTTCTCTTGACCGGAACGGTTTTCCGTGAATATCAATGATTTTTTCTCCACTCCAATTATACCGCCAGCTCACCGTATCTTGGATGTATTGGTCGCGATCGCTATAAACGCCATTGAATGAAAATTCCAGACCCTGTAGCAACAGGTCCTTCTTGGTATAATTTAAACTGAAGACATGCGCTTGGGATTCTGTAAATCTCCCCATGTAAGGCCGGGTCATGTATTGACCATGTTGAACTTCGTTGTAGGTATCCGATCCAACATAGCCTAGCATAAAATTATCGGCCCAAGTCACACCCGTAAAGCCGAATTCAAAACGCCCTCCGTAGGATTTGAAAGCGTCATTGAACCGTTTGCCTCGCGTCGGTTCCATAACGCCGGTAGGAGACTCATTCCGAACAAAAGGTCCCCAAACTTCATAATCGTTGTCTGAATAACTGTAGAATCCGGACGCTCTCATGGTAAAGCCCGAGCTGGAATTCCGGTACATCCCGCTCAGATCAGCCTGCTGGGTATTAAATGAACCATAAGAAACGGACGCAGTAAGGTTGTTATTTAACGTGCCCTTTTTCATGATTATATTGATGGCTCCGCCAAGCAGGTCGCCGGACAGATGAGCGGGGAGGACTCCCTTATATACCTCTATCCGTTCAATCATCGCCGGAGGAATATTATTTAGATTGAATGAAGAACCATAGGTTGAAATCTCGATGCCATCAATAAAAATACCAACAGCTCTTCCAGACATTCCATTTAGGTTATAGACGACATTAGATCCCAATCCGCCATTCTGGCGAACCCGGACACCGACCGTCCGATCCAGCAATTCGTTCGTTTGTATATTCCGGACTGATGCTTCTTTGGTTTCTACGACTGCCACGGCGAAGCCCTGGGTTTCGATCGCCCGTTTCTCGCTATTCCGGGATACGTTGGCTTCGTCCAGTTGGGTAGACTCCTGTACGTTCACAATGATGTTCTTGCGTTGGCGGGTTTGGTTGATAGTTAACCGGATTTTTACGGGCTGTATCTCCAGCGAGGTAATCTCGAGTTCATAGTCGCCGTAGGGAATGTTCACGAACGCATACCGGCCCCGTTCATCCGTCATCGCGTCCCGGTTGCCAGGTTGTAACCGAAGCGAAGCACCTACAGCAGGTGTGCCGGAAGGCACCGTAATGCTGCCGTGTAACTCGCTGGTCTGGGCGGTGGCCATCATCGTTGCGAGAAGCAGAAGCAAGGTAGGTATGAATCGCTTCATGGATTTTTCAGTATTATTATTTATATATAGTCTAAATAATGTAAATTTGGCGCAAATATAGGGCTATGGATGACCTATAAATTATAATTAACGGAATACAAATTATACATGGCGGAATTTTCCTTGGAGCGCGACGAATTTACGCATGAAGCCTTAGCCGACGGAGGCATTCATTCAATAACTGTAAAGGGAGGAGCAATCACGATAAGCCGTTTCGGGATGTTTAGTTATTATCAGGTCGGTACCTCTTATCCTGCAGCTTATCGTTGGCGGGTTTTGGCGCAGCCCCGGTCGGAGATTCGCTTGTTTTTTGTATCAAAGGGACGTAATATCCATGTCCGATGTGATGGTGAGACGAAAGTATTTTCTGCAGGAGAAGCCAATTGTTCACTGGTACGGGAGGGGTGCACGCAAGAAATTACGCTTCATGGTGAAGGAGCCTGTGAGCTATTTATGCTGGTTGTAGGGCGCTCAGACGTTTCACTGCCCATTGCCGATAGCCAGCCGCATCTTTACGATTTCCTGAAAGCCGACCAATGCGCCTGGTTGCTGCCCGGGCAAAATATTCAACTGGGTATGAGGAAGATTACCCTAATCCAACAGATACTTCATGAAAAGAAACCGGTGCATTTGCAAGCGGCTTATACGCAAGTAAAGCTCGCTGAGTTGTTTGTGCTTTTTTTGGAAAAAGCCGATCGATTCGGGGAGGAGGAGGCGGTGACGCTGCTACGGCCTGACGAGCTGGCACGTATCCGGCAGGTCCGGAATATGCTGCACGACGATCCGGCAGCGCCCTATTCACTGGTTGGGCTGGCTCACGCAGTTGGCACCAATGAAACGACGCTGAAAACTCATTTCAAGGCAGTATATGGGATGACGGTATTTGGGTATCTTACGGCGCGGCGCATGGAACTTGCAAAGACCCTCTTGTTAGCCAACAACCTGAAAGTGTCTGCCGTCGCACAGGAAGTCGGGTATAAATATGCTTCACATTTTTCAGCGGCTTTCCGCAAATATTTTGGTTATCTGCCCACGAAACTACTGCGGATGCTTGTGTCCGTTCCTGCATACTTATCGGCTGGGGCGTGTCCGGAAGTTTGCACGTATCTAGCAATCGTGTAAACATAGGCGATAAGTTTATATTGCATATAACGGAAATTGTCTAAGTTTGCCGCTCCGATAAATGGAGTGTAAGGTGGGCCAAGGATTCAAATCATATAAGCTATACTATCTCAGTACGCTGGCATTGGCAGGGCCTGTGATGATTTCGCAATTGGGCCATACGCTGGTGCACACGGCGGATAGCATTGTGGTCGGTCATTTTGCCGGTACGGTACCACTCGCCGCGGTATCGTTGGTGCACAGTGTGTTTATGATTGTGATGGTAATCGGCATTGGAATTTCGTACGGTTTGACCCCCCTGATTGCGCAGGAAAATGGAAGGAAGAATTACGTCGAATGCGGGGTGCTGCTTTCCAATAGTCTATGGATTAACGTGCTCGCTGGTGCGCTTTTATTCTGTTTGGTGTACTTCGGTTCCATGGCTGCCGTCGATCACCTCGATCAAGACCCCGATGTCGTACGGGAAGCCAAACCGTACCTGTTTATTCTCAGTTTATCGATGATGCCGTTGATGGTATTTAACGCCTTTAAGCAATTTGCGGAAGGCTTGGGTTTTACCAAACAAGCCATGCGTATTACCATATGGGGAAACGTGCTAAATGTATTGTTGGCCATCGTCTTCGTAAAAGGTATGTTTGGATTGAAGCCGATGGGCATAAGTGGTGTGGGGTATGCCACCTTGATTGACCGCTTTCTGATGGCCATCGTGATGGGTACGTATGTTTTTCGATCCATCGATTTTAAACGGTATCTGCAACAATTCAGGCTGCTGTACCTGGATGGAGCGCGGTGCCTGGCCATTCTGAAAATCGGTGCTCCGGTTGCCATGCAATATGTGTTTGAGGTAGGCGCTTTTGCCGCTGCTGCCGTGATGGCGGGTACAATAGGTGCCAGCGAGCAGGCTGCCCATCAGGTAGCCATTACGCTAGCTGCGATGACCTACATGATGGCGAGTGGTATCGCTGCCGCTACTACCATCAAAACCGGCAATAGTTTTGGCCAACGGAATTTTCCCCGTTTGAGGCGATTTGCGATTTCGAGTTATCACATTGTATTGGTTTTCATGGGTATTACGGCGTTGTTGTTTGCGCTCTTAAGCCAATACTTGCCATGGATTTTTACCAAAGATACCCTGGTGATTGGCATTGCCGCCCAGTTGTTGGTTATTGCAGGGTTGTTCCAACTTTTTGATGGCACGCAGGTAGTGGGCTTGGGGATTTTGCGCGGAATCGGCGACGTCAACATCCCCACCCTGATTACGTTTGTCGCCTACTGGGTTATCGGGCTTCCCGTGGCGTACGGGCTCGGCCTCGCACTCGGCTTCGGCGTGTTGGGGATCTGGTATGGACTTACACTGGGACTACTCACTTCGTCCGTGTTGTTATATTTACGATACCGGAAGGTGTCGGGAAAGCTGGCACAAGCAGCTTAGATCTCGCGATTCACATCCCAATTTTCAAGATAATCGGCTACGCGTTTGACAAACCGTCCACCAAGTGCACCGTCTACAACGCGATGGTCGTAAGACAAGGATAGGTACATCATGTGCCTGATGCCGATCAGATCGCCATGTTCAGTTTCGATGACTGCAGGTTTTTTAGTAATCGTACCGACTGCCAGGATGGCTACCTGGGGCTGATTGATGATGGGGGTACCCATGATGTTGCCAAATGCACCGATGTTCGTCAGCGTAAACGTGCCGTCCTGAATATCATCGGGCCTCAAACGGTTACCCCGAGCGCGGTTCGCTAAATCATTTACTGCCTTGCTGAGCCCCACAAGGCTCAGTTGATCGGCATTTTTAATAACCGGAACAATCAGGTTACCGGAAGGCAATGCAGCCGCCATTCCGATATTAATATTGCGTTTTTTGATGATTTGCGTGCCATTGACTGAAATGTTCACCATGGGAAAGTCCCGTAGCGCTTTGGTCACGGCCTCTATAAAAATCGGTGTAAAAGTGATTTTTTCGCCTTCGCGTTTTTCGTAACTGTCTTTTATTTTGTTCCGCCAGTTAACGAGGTTTGTGACATCGGCCTCTACAAATGAACACACATGCGGAGAGGTATGTACGCTTCGTACCATATGATCAGCGATCAGCCGCCGCATTCGGTCCATCTCTATGATTTCATCCTGTGGCGATAACGTAATAGCCACTTCACTTTGCTGCCAATCCTGCCTGTCGGGCGGGGGGGGCGGCGCCGAAAATGTGGTTTCAGTGACAACAGGGGAGGCCGATCGTGTTTCGTGTTCGTCATTTGGTGTCGGCTGGCCCGATCTCTTTGCTTCCAGGTAGTTCAGCACATCCTGCTTGGTTACCCTTCCTTCACTACCCGTACCTGGAATGCTATCCAACTCCGCTGCGCTAATCCCTTCCTCGCTGGCAATATTTTTAACCAAGGGAGAGTAGAAACGCCCTTCAGAACCCTTGGAAACAGATTCGTTTTTCGTTTCCTGTAACTGCTCCATACCGGGCACGTCTGTCGTATCGGACGGTTCGACTGATTCGGTTCCCGGAGACCGCCTATCCATTTCGTCGGTAGTTTTTTCGTCTGCTGTTGCTTCGGTCTCAATAATCGCAATAACGTCGCCAACTTGCGCCACAGCGTTTTCTGCAAAGCGTTGTTCCTTTAGAATTCCGGCTACCGGGGAAGGCACATCGGAATCCACTTTGTCTGTGGCAATTTCTAACACGGGTTCGTCTTCTTCAATCGAATCGCCGGGCTGTTTCAACCATCTTACTACCGTCGCTTCTGAAACGCTTTCGCCCATTTTGGGCAATTGTAGGTTATATACTGCCATATCGAATTTCTAATTCTGTCTGTGCAAATACTCGCTATATAGTTTACCGACTTACCAACCTGCAGATCATAAAATAGTCTACGTCTTTACCCATCAAAATCGGTCTAAGTTACATAAATAATTGACTAAAAAACAAACATCAAAATTTAATTTCGTGTATTGAATTAATTTCGGAATTAAATGTTAAACAAATGGTAGCTCGTCCGCTTAAACCGTGCCGTTTGCGTTTGTTTCGGTATATAACAGTTGCCAAAGCATCCAGAGGGCCGCCGTGGAAGACCGTTCAATGTTAACACCCCGATCCTGACCGAATAGATGTTTGCGGGTAATTACCCGTTTTTTTCCGGCTACGGCTATCCAAACCAGTCCCACGGGTTTTTCCGGAGTGCCTCCATCCGGTCCCGCAATCCCGCTTACGGCAATGGCGTAGTCTGTACGGAAATTTGCTTGGGCGCCCGTTGCCATTTCGCGCACCGTTTCTTCACTTACCGCCCCATATCGGTCAAGGGTTTCAGGTCTGACGCCAAGCAACGTTTGCTTCATCGCATTTGAATAAGTAACTGCTCCTCCTTCAAATATCGAACTGCTGCCCGGTAGAGACGTGATTCGCCGGGCGATGTTTCCACCCGTACAACTCTCGGCCGTTGCTAGCAAAAGTTGTCGTTGCTTCATGAAATCAAGGATTAAATTTTCGAGCGTGGTGTCGGTGTCCGAGAGAAAGTGCTCGCCTAGTCGCTCCTTTAATTGATTTACGAAGGCCTGCGTTTCTCGTTTCAGTTCTTCCTGATTTTTTCCTATGGCTGTAAGCCGTAACCGCACGATGCCCGGTTTGGGCAAATAGGCAAGGTGGATATGAGAAGGCAAGGCAGCTTCTATATCCGCGATTTTTTCAGCAAGAAATGATTCACCGATGCCAGCGGTCAGCACGGTATGATGCCACAGAGGAATACGTCCTTCGAGATTCCTGAGGCGGGGCAACACACGTTCCTGCATAATGTGCTTCATCTCGAAGGGGACACCCGGCATAATTACATATGGCTTTTGGTGATGCATCACCCACATTCCAGGAGCGGTTCCCATTTCGTTAAATAGTACCTCACTTTTATCCAGGACATCGGCCTGCCTCCGATTTATCTCCAACATGGGCCGGTTGCTCTTTTGAAAAATGCTTTCGACGTGTGCCAATACCTCGGGGGCACGGCGGAGGCCGCAATCAAAATACCGTGAGAGCGTTTGTTTAGTCACGTCGTCTTTTGTGGGCCCCAAGCCGCCCGTAACCAATATAAGATCCGCCCGGCCGGATGCCAGGGTGAGTGCTACAAGGATATCCGCAGGATCATCCGCGACAGAACTTACTTGCTTGACACGGATACCGATCGCATTCAATTGCTGCGCTATCCAGGCCGAATTGGTGTCGATGATTTGTCCGATGAGGATTTCATCACCAATGGTAATGATTTCTGCTTGCATATCTAAAAGCCTCCGAAATTATCGTTTCGTTTGGTCAGTTTTAAGTCCTGGAGGATGGAAGCCTTTGCGCGGATCGTCACGTTATAGCTTTGGAACCGCCCGAAAGGTACCCAGCCAAAAGACATATCCCAGCAATGCAAATCGCGGTATATGCTGAAACGGGTCATGGAAATTTCCTTCTGCCGGAAATCATAACCCGAGTTGAATTGGACTTTCCATTTGGGGGTCAGGCTGAAATCGCCGTGAATGTTTAGCGTTGCCGTAACCGTTGATCGGTTTCCGGGATTTGAATACTGGAAACTGAACGACCCCGCCAGGTTCCAGGGAATGTTAAAATCCACAAACGCGTTAGGATCCGAACTGATGCGGGCTAATTGCTGCTGTTGCTCGGGGGTCATGTTCGGTTTCTGGGCGTCCAGCGAATCAAGTCCCTGTTGGCGGCTTTTGTTCGCATCGGGATTAAGACTGTAATCGAATGACAAACCAAATTGCGTAAGACGCGCAAGTTTTCCGTCCCTGATGGCATAACGGTTTACCCGTCTTCCTGTGGTTTGGTCATAATTGTACGGGTCGAATGTTCCGTTGAAATTGAGGTTGATCTTCTGGTTGAATAGTGCGGTCCTTCCCGAAAAGTTGATATTGGATAATTTAAAGGAGTCGGCCACGAAATTATAGTTTCCGCTAAAAGTTAATCCCTGGAGGATAGGTACTTTTTTGACGCCGCCGTCTGTGGTATCCTTCTTACTCAGGATTTTTGCTTCCAGGTTGTTATCAATGGAAAAGCCGATTCCCATGGAACGACCACTTCCCGGAGAACCATATTTGCTCCCCTGAAAGATCGAGTATAGATTTTCTTCGCCCCTTGCATCGATGTATCGCCGGTAAAATCCGTACATTGGGTCTGAGAAGTCCGGCCGATAGTTGAGGTTAAAGGAAGGGGTGATGACATGGCGCATTGCCTGTATTTTGCCGATTTTGGGATACATCCCGTAGATTTTGGTGGATAAACCGGAGGACACCGAATAATCGTATGACCGACGGAAGCCCCTGACCGTATCACGTAACTCTTCGTATCCGTTTACCGTATTTTCCAACCTGCGCCGGTAGGTCTGGAAGTGCCATCCCTCATTGTAATTTACGCTGGTATTGAACTGGAAGAATTTCAGCACATTCAGCGAAAGGCTTACTGGGATGCTATGCTGGAAGCCATGTTGGAATTGGTCTAGCGTTTCTTTGCTGAATAAGCCGGTTTCCCGGGCATTGAGTGTATTGTCTCCCCGTAAAGAGTAACTGACATTGATCCGCTGGAACCATTTTTGTTCACCCACGCGGTCTTTGGAGTCAAAGGGGTTGAAAGAGGCCACACTGAGCGAAAACGTGGGGAGGTCTAAGGAGAGCGTCTGGTCGGCCATATTCTGGGAATGCCGCATACTGGCTGTGAAATTCACTTTGCCATCAGCAAACGTCCGTCCGTAGCTGATGCTGGAGTTCATCGTGTTCCGGGTGATTTCTTCATAATTGTAGGAAGCATTGGCGGCCGTGTTGTGTGCATATCCGCTGGTACCGAACTGTACGCTGGCACTGAACGTAGTGCCCGGATTGGCTTCCTGCAATTGGGTATGGTTCCAATTCACCCGGAAATCGTGCATCGCCCGATATTGGTCTGTTCCTTCTACGCCACTTTTTGTATTCGCAAAATTGATGTTAAATCCGCCATTGAACTTATAATTTACCCGGTAACGGGTTAGGATTGCCGTTTCCCAGGAACCCTTTGAATAAAGCGTTCCCCGCAATTCACTGTCCCAATAGTCATTGAATGCCAGATACCAGCCGATATCCCGCATAAAAAAGCCTCTATTGAATTCCTCACCGAATGTAGGAAACAAAAAGCCCGATGAGCGTTTGTTCGGCTTAGGGAAAAAGCCGAAGGGAATGGTGATGAATCGCAGGGGAACTCCTTCCATCACGAGGTAGGCCGGTCCAGAAATAATTTGGTTCTCCGTGACGATTCCCTTGCTGATTTGGATGCCAAAATGTGTATGCGGTTGGGGCAAATTACAGGTACTATACATGCCATGGTAGAGTGACATCTCATTGTATTGGTTCTTTCGGACCCTGCTTGCCTGGATAAACCCGCCGTCCACTTCTGTGAAAATGCCGAACGTGACCCCATTGCCGGTATCAAAATTATAGCGCAATGAATCCACGGCTTTCGGGGGTTCGTTATCCATAATGACAACAGGCCGTCCCGAGTATTTATTATTGTGATCGATGAGCCCGCTGGCAAAAACTTCGTTGGTCGACTGGTTTACACGAATGTAGTCGGCCGCGAGTTCAAACGTTTCGTATTTGACTTTCGCATCGCCGTATAGATGGATGATATTGGTCTTTAGGTCGGTCACCTGAGAATCTGCCGCAGCAATCGTAACCATCGCTTTCAACCCGTCGGACGAGCTGCGCCGGGTAGTGTCGGATCGGCCGTTGAGCGAATCCACCTTCAGTGTGTCTGTCTGCGTGTTACGGGTGGTGTCGGGAGGTGCCGTTGCCGGGGGATTTTCCTGTCCGGATACCGAAACACAGGAAAATACCGTTAGGATTAGGAGTGGGATTGAGACCTGTTTGAGTCGCCGTTTAACCGAAGAAATGAATAAAGAATAACTCATGCAAGCTTCGTCACCGTTAAAAAATAATTTATTTTGATGAAAAAAGACAGCAACAGACCTCAAATTTGACAATGAATACTATTTTTGCAATAATTGAAAATTGGCACAAAATTAATTAAAATAGTTAGGATTTTTGGTGTACTACCTCGACATGATAAAACATCCCGCAACATATATATTTCGTTTCCTCGCCTTCTACCTACTAATTCCAACGATTTCTTTTGCAAATAAGTATCAGGATTCTCTGTATACGGTAAAAACGATCGTCCTGGATGCAGGACACGGCGGGCCGATTCCGGGCGCAAGAGGTGCTCAGTCGCTTGAAAAAGATGTCGCGTTACAGGTTGTGCTAAAACTTGGGAAAGCAATTGAAAAACAAATGCCAGATGTCAAAGTTCTATATACGCGAACCACAGATGTCAACATAGAACTTTACAAGCGCATCGAATTGGCAAATGAAAACAATGCAGATTTATTTATCTCCGTGCATTTGAATGCTGCGCCCGAACGACGAGTAAGACGTAAAAATAGTAAAGGTAAATACTATACGGTACGGGTACAAGATAAGTCAATACGCGGTACTGAAACATTTGTATCGCTTTTTGGTAGGCTAGACGAACAAGATGAAAGTTTGCGCGAAAAAGCAGAACGGGAGAATAAAGACATTTTATTAGAGGAAAACTATGAGGAAAATTATGGCGGATTCGACCCGAACGACCCGACAACCTCAATCATTTTATCGCTGATGAAAAATCAGTTTCGCGACAAAAGTATCCGGTTAGCAACAATTATTCAGGAACAGTATGTCAAATCGGGTAGGGAGAACCGGGGAGTACAGCAACTTAGCTTGGCCGTGCTCGCCCGAGCAAGCATGCCTGCGGTATTGACGGAAATCGGGTTTATTAGCAATCCAAATGAGGAGATATATATGATGTCCGAAAAAGGACAGGCGGAAATTGTCCAGAACCTTGTGGATGCGATTAAGGCCTATAAAAAGCTTGTCGAACGTTAGTGTCGTTCTAAACAAAGTGGTTTTGAAGTTGTTTAGTGGAGGATGATGTTCATCGAAACACAAAAACGCAAAGTGTGAAAATAGCAAACGAAACGAAAGTAGGTATATTGGCGGTGGTAGCCATTGCCATCTTGATTTTGGGATACAGCTTCCTCAAAGGAAACGATGTATTCAGCAGTGACAACACCTTTTATGCAACGTATGACCGGGTAGATGGGCTTACTGAGTCCAAGCCCGTTCTCGTAAATGGATACCAGATTGGCCGCGTTTCAGATATGCAATTGCAGTCCGACGGCCGTATCCGCACCGAATTCAAAGTACAGCGCAATTATGCCATACCAGCCAATACCGTAGCGCGTTTAGCCAGTACCGACCTGTTGGGCGGTAAGGCAATCATTTTTGAACTTGGAGATGGCTCGACCTATGCGAAGGATGGTGATGAACTGAGTGCAGGGATCCAGAAAAATATCATGGAGCAGGTTGAGCCGATTCAAAAGAAAGCTGAAGACATCGCCGCGGTGTTGGACTCGGTACTGAGCTCTATCAATAACACAATCAATAAAGATTTTCAACGCGACTTCAACCGAAGTATCAACAGCATCGCCAACTCCCTCCAAAATCTCGAGGGCATTACCCAACAGTTGGATGGGCTTGTCGTTTCTGAACGGAATCGGATCAGCCACATCATGGGGAATGTTGAATCCATAACCGACAATCTCAAGAATAATAACGAGCGCATTGGCAATGTATTGGCTAATTTGGATAGTATTACGGACCAGGTAGCCAAGGCCAATTTTGCGCAAACCATTCTTAGTGCCAATAAGGCGATGGCCGATTTTCAATCCATTACAGATCGCATCAACCAGGGCGGAGGATCGATTGGTATGTTGTTGAATGACGAACAATTATATACTAATCTGAATCAAGCTTCGCAAAATTTGGAGGAACTCATTGCCGATATGAAGGCCCGGCCAGGTAGGTATGTGCATTTCTCTGTGTTTGGTCGTAAAAGGGATTGAAAATTGAAGATAAGTTGAGAATTGAAAGTGAAAAAAGGTGTTGTCATTTTAAAGAATTAACTTTACCTTTGCAGTCCAAATAAAATCCTATGCGGAAGTGGCGTAATTGGTAGCCGCACCAGACTTAGGATCTGGCGCCGAAAGGCGTGGGGGTTCGAGTCCCTTCTTCCGCACTTGGATCCTCCCGAAAGCATCGGGAGGATTTTTTATATATGCGATAAACGCTTAAAATTGAGTATGAACATTTCACACCAGAACATCGACGAAATCAATGCCGTCATCCGGGTAGACCTCAGTCCCGAGGATTACAATCCCCAAGTAGACAAAGCCATCAAGGAACAAGCAAAGAAAGCCAAGCTGCCGGGATTCCGCGCGGGGATGGTGCCAGCTTCCCATATCCGGCGTACTTACGGGAAAGCCATTCTCTTTGACGAGATCAACCGGTTGGTAAGCGATAAGATCAATCAATATATCAGCGAAAACAAACTCGATATCTTAGGACAGCCACTACCTAAGGAAGATGATAAAAGTGATTATAATTGGGATTTTAACGATGCGTTTTCTTTTAATTACGAAATCGGATTGGCGCCGCAATTTGAAATTCCATTCAATGAAAAGTCGAAGTTTCCCGAATATGTGATCAAAGCGGATGAAGAGACGCTGGGAGCACGTATCAAAAACCTCCGTCGCAGCTACGGTAAGATGACCAACCCGGAGGTTTCTGAAGACGGAGATGTGCTGTATGGTGAGTTGAAGCAGCTGGATTCCGACGGAAATGAACTGGAAGGTGGGATTGTCAACACAGCTTCAGTACGCACCGATTTGGTGGAAGATAAAAAAATCAAAAAAACACTGATAGGGCTGAAAAAGGATGATGAGCTGACGCTGGACGTCAAGAAGGCCTTCAAGAATGAATCTGATATCGCCCGTATCGTGGGTATCAAAGAAGAAGAGGTTGAATCGTTAGGCAACACGACCTTCAAGCTGACTGTTAAAAACGTAAATCGCCTCGAAGAAGCGGAATTGACCCAAGAGTTCTACGACAAGTTATTCGGAGAAGGCGTTGTCAAAACGGAGGCGGAATTTAAAGAGAAGGTGCGGGAAGAGGTTGAAAGCATGTTCGTGCAAAATGCCACTCAGCGCTTACAGAATGATCTATATCTGAAAGGGTTGGAAGCGGTGAAAGTTGATTTTCCCGAAGCATTTCTCAAAAGATGGCTGAAAGCGACCAATCCCGAGATTAAAGAAGATGAACTGGAGGAAGGTTTTGCGGATTTCGTTAAGAACCTGAAATGGACATTGATCGAAAACCGTATCATCACCCAAAACGGTTTGGAGGTGAAATACGAGGAAGTGCTCGCATTGGCCAAGGAGCGTATTGCTGCACAGATCAAGTTATATAGCCCCGGACAAGAACCTACTGATCAACAATTAGCACAGTATGCAGTACAGCTGCTTAGTGATAAGGAACAAGCCAACCGTCTATTCGAAGAGATGAAAGCGCTGAAAGTATTCGATTACCTCAAAGGCTTGGTGAAGCTCGAAAAGAAAGAAATCGAATACAATAAATTTTTGGAATTGAAGTAAGTAACGTTACAATCCAATAAAAAAAGAGGCTCTTCGAAGCCTCTTTTTTTATTGGATGTGTTCTCCGGTTTATCGCTTATTCGCTCATTTTTCTTTGGCTACAAATTTAGCCAACGGCGCCATCCTTGCACGAAATAGCTGGAGGGTATCGCCTTGCAGATGATAGCTGTCGGCCGATTCCAGTGCACGTCTCAACCCGTTTTCCACTTCCATGTTTTCGCAGGCCATCATGGTGCCGATCAGCTGCGAAAATTTGATCCGGTTCGGTTCAGACAATTCGTACGTGCCACCCATGCCGTTGCATCCGCCGGAAGCTTCCACCCGCTGGTCATCGCCATTTAACTGGATATAGGGCTCTTTTTGCGTTGACCCCTCTGCAACGGCCTGTCCTTGTATTTCGATCAGCTTCCAATACCTTCCCGTGATGGTTTCCGTCACCCTATTCAATACGTAATGTTCGGCCAGATTCCCCGTGATGCGATTGCCTTCCATATCGAGGTGGAATAGTCGGTCTTCGCCGACCTGGAATTTTTCACCGCGGTCTGCAAGCGTGACCTGGTTGCCATTTTTATCCCATGTGAATTTGCCTGACTCCGTAAATACGGAATCACCCCGCTCTAGATACCGTGTTTTTAGTTGATAAGTGTTGTTTTCATTCAATGTGAGTACATACCGGATGCCGGGGCAGTCGGCGCAAGGAAGCGTTCCTTGGTAGGTGCCGCTCCAATCCAGCGAATTGCGGCTGTTGTGCGCTGTATCCGCCCCCTGTTCGGAGGAAGCTGTCCGTTTGGTTTGGCATGATGCAGCAGCGACTGTCACGGCCACCATGCAGTAAAGGGTCCATTTTAGCTTATTCATCTCAATTAACTTTTTCTAAGCACTTTTCGTAAAACTAACAAAAAAAGTACCACGTATAGCAAACAATCAGCCGTTTGATATTTTAGGGATCAAAAATTTCAAACCATCGATGGCGATTACACAGGCGGCAGATACCGTAACGATTAATCCCATGGCCTCAGCAGGCAATGCCACGGTTTTGAATACCGGTTGAAGAAAGGAGCCATACACCAGTAGCAGTTGTAACCCTATCGAAAATAGAATGGTGACAAGTAAGAATGGATTCCGGAGCAATGCAAGTCGAAATACGGATGTATGTAAACTTCTGACCACTAAGGCGTTTCCCAGTTGCACGAAACTGAGCATCGTGAATACCATGGTTTGCTGAGTCGCGGTATCATAGCCTTTGCTCATTGCCACGAGTTGCAGCGTGAATGCTCCGATGGCCATCAATATTCCGGTCAGTACGATCCGGGGAATAAGTCCGCCGGCAAAGAGGCTTTCATCCGGTCGCCGCGGCGGTCGTTGCATGGTGTTTTTCTCCGCTGGTTCGGATGCCAGCGCCAATCCCGGCAAACCGTCTGTGACGAGGTTTATCCAAAGGATATGGATTGGAAGCAACGGAATGGCCAATCCCAGCGTCGGAGCGAAAAAGATAACGAGGATCTCGCCAAGGTTACATGACAATACATAGCCGATAAATTTGCGGATATTGTCGTAGATGCGGCGCCCCTCTTTGACGGCTTTGACGATGGTGGCGAAATTATCATCCAGCAGAATCATGTGTGCTGTTTCTTTCGCGACATCGGTTCCGGTTATGCCCATGGCTACCCCGATATCCGCCTGTTTCAACGAAGGCGCATCGTTGACACCATCGCCGGTCATGGCCACAAATTCGCCGTTTTGCTGGAGGGCTTTCACAATGTTAAGTTTCTGCTCGGGCGACACGCGCGCATACACAGCGGTATGCGCAACCTGAGTTTTGAGCTCATCGTCCGAGAGTTTGTTCAAATCGGCGCCGGTAAGCGCCTTCTCCTCGCCGGAGGCGATCAGTTTCAGCCGTTCGGCAATGGCTACCGCCGTTAGTGGTTGATCGCCGGTGATCATAACCGGCTTGATCCCTGCCGTCCGGCATTGGCCGATGGCTTCCACGACTTCCTCGCGCGGCGGATCGATCATGCCCGCCATCCCCAGAAAATCCAGTTCTGCTTCTAGCGAGGCATCCAGCTCTTCCGGTTGTTCATCCAGCCATCGGTAGCCGAAGAAAAGTACCCTTAGGCCTTCACGGGCCCATTCGCGGTTGGTATTAAGCCACGCTTCTTTCTCATCCGCATAGTCGGTCGACAACGCCTCGGCAATTTTTCCCGGCGCACCCTTTACCAGTAGGAGGTACCTGTCACCCTGCTTATGCAAAGTGCTCATACGCATGCGTTCGGAATCAAACGGTAAAATTCCTGCAACCGGATATTCTTTTTCCGCTTTCTGTCTATCTATTCCGGCTTCAAATGCGTAGGCTACTAACGCCACTTCCGTAGAATCGCCCAAGGGGTTTCCGTGTTCGTCAAACCGGATTTCGTTGTTGAGCAGGAAAGCATGTAACAACAGTGATTCCCCGTCTTCCGTATGCCAGACTTTTTCCACGGTCATTTTATTTTTGGTGAGCGTGCCGGTCTTGTCGCTACAGATATAGGTGACCGATCCGAGTGTTTCGACGGCAGGTAATCTTCTTATGAGCGCGCGTTGCTTGACCATTCGGGCTGCGCCGTTTGCCAGGGCGATGGTAATTACGGCGGGCAAGGCTTCCGGCAGTGCCGCAACGGCTAGCGATAGGGCGGTCAGAAAGATCGTTAACAGCTCTTCACCGCGATATAAGCCGTATGCAAATATGGCCACGCAGATAAACAGTACGATAAGGACCAGCTGTTTGCTGAATTTGTGGAGCCGTCGCTGCAGCGGAGTTTGTTGCGATTCGCTTTCGAGCAGGGTGGCAATTTTTCCCATTTCGGTGTTCATCCCCGTTTCAGTAACCACCATCCGGGCAGATCCATTACTTACCACCGTTCCTTTAAAGACACAATTGAGCTGGTCGCCGGGCAATAAGCCGTCCCCTTGAATAGGGGCAGTGTGTTTCTCGATGGATTGGCTTTCTCCCGTGAGCATGGCCTCGTCGATCTTCAGCGCACTAATTTTCAATAATCGCCCATCGGCCGGAACGATGTCTCCCGCGTTAAGGAGCACGACATCGCCCGGAACCAGCTGGCTGGCCGCGATTTTGGACGGAGTGCCATTCCGAACCACTAGGGTGTGCTGAGCAGCCATTTGCCTGAGTTTCTGGATGGAAGCCTCTGCGCGGCTTTCCTGGATGTAGCCGATGATCGCATTGCCGAAAATGATGCCGAGAATGACGTAAGCATCGGTATGCTCACCGACTAAGAAAGAAATGACGGCTGCAACGGCAAGAATGGCAATCATGACATCCTTGAACTGGGCAACCAAGATGGCAAGTTTGGGTTTTTGTTTACCGCCTTCAAGTTCGTTCGGACCGAAACGCTCCCGCCGTGCGGCGATGTCGGCTTGGTTCAGTCCGTCCGCGGAAGAATCGAGGTGTTCCAACACCTGGTCAGTCGTTTTTTCGTGCCAAGGAGACGCCATACCCATTTAACGGTATCCTGCCGATTATGTTTGTTCGCCGGATAATTGGTATCTTGTTCACGCATTTAGAAGTTATGGAGAATTATGACACATTGAGCATTCCCGAAGCAACAATTTTGCAGCATGAATTGCGGAAGCGGACGGATATCGCAGAAAGGGAGGTATCCATTCAACTCATCGGGGGTGCGGACATTTCACTCAATCTATACAGCTCGACCATTTATGCCGGCATCATCCTGCTGTCGTTTCCCGCTTTAAGACCCGTGGACTGGTCACTGGTCAAGGCGGAAACCCATTTTCCTTATGTACCCGGATACCTGGCGTTCCGCGAGGTTCCTGCTTTGACGGAAGCATGGAGGCGGTTGGCTGTAAAGCCGGACGTATTGGTTGTGGATGGCCACGGCATCGCACATCCTCGCCGCATGGGCATTGCTACGCATTTCGGTGTCGAGACCGGGCAACCCAGTATCGGATGTGCAAAGAAACTGCTGACGGGCAACTATGACGAACCGGGGCTGCTTGTGGGCAATCACAGCCCCATTATGGCCGGTGCCGAGCAGATCGGTTATGCGTTTCGCAGCAAAAGCAAAACCGCTCCCGTATTCATTTCGCCGGGGCACCTATTGGGCATGGAAAACAGCCTGCAAATCATCCGGCAATGCATCGGAAAATACCGGATACCGGAACCGACTCGGTTGGCGCATGAACTCGTGAACCGGTTTCGGCGCGGGGAACTACCAGAGGGGGTGGGGATGTGAATAGAAATAACACGCATTTGCGGTAAAAGCCTACGGCAACTTTACTTTATAAATCTGATACGGATATGCGACCTTATCTTCGCCATCGTTCCACTGCGGGTCGCGCTGCAATTGCGCACACGAAAAATAGAGGTATCCGTCCGAACCAATCCCAAACGAATCCGGCCAAAGCAGGCGCGAATCCTGCACAAGGGTATGCAGCTTGCCATCGGGTGAGAGGTACTTGATGCTGTAGTCCATGGACGAAGTCAAATAGACATTGCCTTTTTGATCGGCAATAAGGCCGTGGGTCACGGTCGTTTTGCCCATGTCTTCCACATGCGACGCCAGTTCGCGGTCGGTCAATGACGGATCCGCTAGGTACCGGGTTTCGATGCGATAGAGGTTCAGCTTATTGATGGGCTTGAAGTAGAAATACCGATTGTCTTTGGTCAGTGCAATGCCGTTGACATTCGAGCGGAACGGATTTCCTTTCCTATCCCGCATTTCCTTACCATCATAGGTAAGGATAATCTCCGGATCCGCAGTGGTAAACGGTTGGTCCTTGAGTACGGTACGTGTCGTGCCGGAGGCGAGGTCAAGCACAACAATGGCGGCACGGCCGGGATCGGACAGGTACGCTAAGTCCTTATCCGTATCGATACGCATGTCATTGAGTCCGGACGTGCTTTTGTCGAGATCATCAAACGTATACACCCGCTCGACCCGGTTGGTTCTGAGGTTGATTTTCAATAGCTTGAACGCACCTTCGGTTGGCGCGCCGGTGCCGTTCGCGCCACCGAATATCGAACCCTTGGGGGCCGGCTTGGAGTCCAATACCCAAAGATTGTCTTCGGTATCGACGTATAAGTCCTGCACATTGACAAAGCGCGTGGCGGAATCGCCGGTGGACGCGTTCCAAGCCTCATCCGGAAAGGGCAGGGGCCGACCGTCCACAATTTCCGTGAGGCCGTATCGATAGTTTTTGCCCTGGTTGGGAAAAGAAACGAATAACCTGTTTTCCGACGATACACTGACACCGATGGCCTGGCGTTTGCCTAAGTCGGCAACGGCAATCAGCTGATCACTATGATAACGTTGCTGACCGCTGGTATTCAGGCTGGTCGTCGTTCCTAAAAAGGTTAACAGGATAGTCATCATTCCGTATTTCCTAGAGATTGTCATAGCCTGTATGTTTATGAGCCCACGGGGCTGTCCGGATGAATAAGCCCTTCATCCTTCAACGCCCTCCACAGTTCTGCAGGTACATCGGTATGGAACGATTGCATATTTTCTTTCACCTGTTCCGGTCGGCTGGCTCCTGGGATGACCGACGCCACCACCGGATGCTGTGCGGCGAACTGCAGGGCAAGGGTGGATACACTTACTTTATACGGATCGGCGATGGCTTTTATCCGGTTGCGTTTTTCCACCATATCCTTCGGCAAACCGGGCCCGTAATTCCAGCGATCCAAGCCTGCCGCAAATCCACCGTTCAATGGGCCACCGATGACAGCCTTGACATTTTTTGCCGCCATTGCGGGAAACAGGTTTTTAAGGGCATCTTCGTGTTCGAACAAGGTATATTGGATGGCGACTAGCATAACGTCCGGATCGGCCACCTCCAGGGCCTTCAAGATGGGTTGCGGTCGATTAACACCCAGGCCCCATGCTTTGATAACCCCTTCTTCGCGCAATTTGGTCAACGCAGGGAAAGCACCCTTGGCCGCGATCTCGAATTGTTCCATCCACCGGTCGCCCAGATCGCCATTGTCGGGCGAGAGGTCGTGCACAAATACGACGTCAATGGACGACAGACCGAGGCGCTGTAAACTGTCTTCCAGGGAACGTTTCACGCCGTCGGCCGTGTAGTCGTAGCGAAACTTAAAATTAAGCTGACCCTTCCATAGTCCGGCCGACCCGGGCTCAAAGTTTGGGTCGGCTTCGAATATCCGGCCTACTTTTGTGGATAAAAGGTATTCAGACCGGTCTTTTTCAAATAGGAAATGCCCAAAGCGGCGTTCACTCAAACCGTATCCATAGAAAGGGGAGGTGTCGTAGTAGCGGACGCCGGCGTTCCATGCCGCTTCCAGGGTTTGATGGATCTGTTCGCTGGTGTTGGTGTGCCAGCCGTTGCCGGGGCCTACGCCGCCCAATCCGTAAGGTTTGGGAAATACGAGTGTTTTTGATACGTTGCTCATTGATTCATCCATTGTTGAGGTTCGACTACGGTCGTGACGTGCTTCGGCCCACCCTTTCTCCGGGGTGAGTATTGCGCCTGCCGCGGCCATTACGGTAGCTTGCTGAATAAATGTTCTTCGAGTTGTCATCCTTTGCTTACATTGTCTAATTGTTCGAGGTCTTCACGGTCCAATGCTAACGTAGGGGCAGCAAAGATTGTATCCAATTGTTGCCTGCTGGTAGCGCTGACAATCGGCGCTCCGACGTGCGGCTGCGCCAGTAACCACGCGAGCGACACGGCACCCGGGGTCGATCGGTGTTTGGCGGCTACGTTATCAAGGGCTTCCAAGATTGCCAAGCCTTTGGGGTTCAGGTATTTTTTGACGCCGCCACCGCGCACGCTCTTGCCAAGGTCGGCCTCGCTCCGGTATTTCCCTGTGAGGAATCCCGCTGCCAACGCCCAATATGGGAACACCGTCAACCCATACTTCTCTGCCAATGGCGCATAATCGGTTTCGTAGTCGGCGCGTTCCACGAGGTTGTAATGTGGCTGCAGGGCCACATAGCGAGGGAGCCCTTCCTTCTCGGCCACCTCTAAAGATTCCGTCAATCGCGCAGGCGGCACATTTGAGGCAGCAACGTAACGCACTTTGCCGGCCTTGATGACCTCGTCGTACGCCGAGAGCGTTTCCTCCACAGGCGTCTTATTGTCGTCATAATGGGTATAATACAAGTCGATGTAGTCGGTCTGCAGCCGTTTGAGGGATTCGTCTACCGACCTTAAGATATGCGGTTTGCTGATATCAAACCCATGTTCCTTGGTTTCAGAACCTACCTTGGTGGCGATGACGACCCGACTGCGGTTGCCGCGGCTCTTCAACCAGTTGCCGATAATGGTTTCCGATTGCCCGCCTGTGCCATTTACCCACCATGCATAGGTATCCGCAGTATCAATGAAGTTGAACCCGGCTTCCACGAACGCGTCCAATATCGCAAAGGACTCTGCTTCATTGAGCGTCCAGCCAAATACATTTCCGCCGAAGTTAATCGGTGCTACTTCCAAATCCGATGTGCCGATTTTGATTTTTTTCATTCGATTTATTATTTCAGGTTTCATATGTTGCTCTTCCTGTTAATTAACAGCGGTAAGTTAATAAGGTTTTTAGGCGAAAGGCAACTTCAAACGCCATGGTTTTGTAAAAAATCGGAATATCCGTTCACGGGGACCTGAAAGGGTTATTGGCCGCAATGGCCGATTACCGTATCTTTGGCGGATGAATAGTAGCAGCGTTCAATCGTAAACATGTATAATTGGGGCGATCGATTCTTCTGGCTGTGTACGTTAAGCGTGATGGGATTGCCGTTGCTGGCCTCCGCTCAGTTACGGTGGACGGGAACCTGGACCATGCAGTACAAACCCTGGCCGCATATTCCCGCGATTGATATGACGCTGCGTATCGCCGAATCCACTGCCCAGATGCTGTATCCGGCAAAGCTGGAATTAACATACGGTACCTTCAGGGGTGAATACGAGTTATTGCTCGTCAAGAAAAGCGAGGGACAGCTGGGGATCGGGCGAAATAAGTATCCACTGACAGAGGAGCCGTTCGGCCTCGGACCTTGGATGATGTACCTGAACGGTACATGGCAACGGCAACAGGGAGATACCACTGGAGACCGACTGGTATTGCAGCGGCTTTGGCTGGATAACTTCGGGATTTTTATGCGGGGACTTTACGATAACGAGTTCTATACCAATACCAAAGCTTACTTGCGAGACTTCCTTTACCGGGCCGATATTGTGCTGAAGCAGGTGGATGAAGAACCTTGGGTACACCCACACACCCAGCGTGTGGTAAACACCGATACCATTTATTACGGGGTATATGATCCGATAAAAAGCGAGCAGAACGTGTTGAGCCTTTCCATCCAAGATGAGGAACGGTACGATCGGGATACGGTAACCATCGTCCAAAATGGCAGGATGCTGGTCGAGAAGCTGCCACTGGAACAGGCGGTCGCACTGGACAGCATTGTTTTGGATGCAGGAGAAAATTATGTTGCTTTTTTTGCCGACAACTACGGTGACCTGCCGCCCAATACGGCGAATTTCCTTGTTGGAACCGATGGAGACAACGGACAGTTGTATGGATTCGATTTCAGTGATCCGGCCAATGCGTATTCCACGGTGATGGTGGCGCGCATCCAATACCAACCGGCAGCCGATTCGGTCGGAGAGTCGTCGGTACGTAGTACGGCACCCATCGTTACCGAACAGGACGAACCAATGGGTCGACAGCCCGTTTACACGAAAGGGAGACGCAACCAGCGTATCGGTCAATTGAAGGTCCGTACGGCGCAGGTAATGCTGGAGTTGCGCGACGAACAAGTGGAAGATGGTGATATCATATCGCTAGACGTGAATGGCGCCGTCATCGCTGAAAGGATGGAAGTGAGCCGGCAAGGAAAGCGATTCGGTGTGTCCCTGGAACCCGGCCGCAATCGCATTGTCTTCCGAGCGGAAAATTTAGGAAGTATACCGCCCAATACCGCAGGGCTTCGTGTAATCGCAGACGGCGTAACGCATAGCTTTCATCTTAGTACCGATTTTGAACGGAACAATGTTCTGGACCTTGTTTTTTACCCATAACCGAATCCGCGGATGGAAGTGAACCGAAGATTTCCGTTGCAAAGGCGGATTGAATTAGCGACTTTTGCGGTGGAAAAAAATGTTTTGCTCCCATGACTTTAGAAAATGGATTGATACGAGCGGAAATCACTGCGAAGGGAGCAGAGCTCAAAAGCTTGAAATGCATTCAGGATGGAGTCGAGCGCTTGTGGAGCGCTGACCCGGCGTATTGGGCCAAAACGAGTCCGGTGTTGTTTCCCATCGTAGGTGCCCTGAAGGATGATACCTATTTTTACAAGGGCAAATCCTACCATCTGCCTCGTCATGGTTTTGCGCGCGATCACGTTTTTGAGCATAAACAGCTCGCTGACGAAGAGGTCGTTTTTACCCTCCGTGACACGGAAGAGACGCGTAGGGTATATCCGTTTGCTTTTCAGCTATCGCTACGGTATAAGCTAGCTGGATACACCTTGAGTTGCAGGTATGAGGTTAGCAATCCCGCCACCGACGAACCGCTGTTTTTTTCCATCGGGGGGCACCCAGCGTTTGCCGTGCGCCCGGATGTAGATGGCCTTCGCTACGAAGACTATTACCTGCAATTTCCTGATGACGAGGTGTTGAATTGCCACGTTCTCGATGGAAATCTCATTGGCGGTCACACCCACACCGTTCCCCTGCACAATCACCGATTACCGTTGCGTCATGAGTTGTTTTACGGCGATGCGTTGGTAATGAAAACGTTGCAAAGCCGGGAAATCACATTAGCCAACAACATAAACGAGCAAAGTATCCATTTCCGATACGAAAACTTTCCATTTTTTGGTATATGGGCGGCAAAAGATGCAGATTTCGTTTGCCTCGAACCCTGGTGCGGTATCGCAGATGCGGCCACGCACAACCAGCAGTTGGAAGACAAAGAAGGTATCCAGCGTCTCGAAGCGGGAAAAACGTGGACAAGAAGTTGGGAAGTGGAATTGATCAAATAGTGAATGGAAGCAAATAATTGGGATACCATCGGCAGCGAAATCGTGTATGAAAATCCGTGGATCCGGGTGGAGCACCGCGATGTGGTTACGCCTGCTGGAAGCCCTGGCATATACGGCGTAGTTAAATTCAAGAACAAAGCCATTGGCATCGTGCCCGTAGACGAAGAAGGGTTTGTTTATTTGGTCGGCCAATACCGCTATCCTTTAAGCGAATATTCGTGGGAAATACCAGAAGGTGGTGGACCCCTTGGCGAAGACCCCTTGGCGACTGCCCAACGCGAACTCAAAGAAGAAACAGGCCTCATCGCTGAACGCTGGCAGCGTATCGGCCGTATTCATACCTCCAATTCGGTTACGGACGAAGAAGGTTTTATCTTCCTTGCACAGGGCCTGCGGCAAGGGGTTGCGGAACCGGAGGAAACCGAAGAACTGCACATTAGGCGCATTCCCTTGCAAGAGGCCGTAGCCATGGTGATGCGCTCTGAGATTACGGATTCAATTTCCATGTGTGGGATATTGATGGTCGCGCGGATGCTAGCGGTATAAATTGCAAACTACAGACAGAATGTCGACCTTTGTGTCATGTCAAATCCCAAAGTTCAAGCTGTTTTTTTTGATATTGACGGCACCCTCCTCGGTCTGAAGAGCAAAACAATACCAGATTCCACTCTGGAAGCCCTGGCTTTACTCAAAATGCAAGGAATAAAAATTATTGTGTCGACGGGCAGGTCTTATGAACATGCGCAGTTTTTAGCATCTTATGGGTTTGATGGTTTTATCACCTTCAATGGGAGTTATTGCGTGGATAACGAGGGCAAGCCGTTTTTCCGGCACACGATTGATATTGATGATATCCGATTATTGCATAATCATCTGCATACAATCGATAATTTTCCGGTCGGCGTAATGACGACCGAAGGATCGTTCATCAGTGATATCACCGATGATGTGACCTCGATTTTCAAGCTGTTGAAGCTTGAGGTACCTCGCCCGCAACCTTTTGCCGACGCATTGGAAACCGAGGTGCTGCAACTCAATCTGTTTATCGACGAAGATAAGGAAGCCCACTTGATCAATAAGGTGCTGAAAAACTGCGAGTCGAGTCGCTGGTGCCCCGAATTTATCGACGTCAATGCGCGTGGAATCAGCAAACAAATCGGCATGGAGCAGTTCTTTGCACGGTTCGGATTATCAGCGGCACGGACGATGGCTTTCGGCGACGGCGGAAACGATATTCAAATGTTGCGTACGGCTGGTATAGGTGTCGCCATGGCCAACGCTGGCGATAACGTGAAGGCTGTCGCGGACTACGTAACCGACACCACCGAAGATCACGGTATCTGGAACGCCCTTAAACACTATGGTGTCATCTAGTTGGGGAACCCGCCGGTGGCAGATCAAAGCACCTTTCGACGTGCCGGATGAGGTGTTTAGGATTTTGGAACTGATGCCTGGTGGATTGGGCGGAACGACTGGTGCCGTGCGGTATCCGGAACCTTTTGAAAAAGTATTAATCGATGAACAACATAGTCGTTTTCTGCGGTTCGAGCACGGGCACAGACCGTATTTATGAGGAACAAGCTTACCTGCTGGGTAAAACACTGGCGGATTCGGGTATCGGCCTGGTCTATGGCGGCGCGCGGGTAGGGCTGATGGGTGCGGTGGCCGAGGGCGCATTGCAGCAAGGCGGTCGGGTAATCGGCGTGTTGCCCTACTTCCTAAAGACCAAGGAAATTGCGCATAACGGCCTCACAGAGCTCATCTTGGTAGATACCATGCACGAACGGAAAACGAAGATGAATCAGCTCAGCGATGGCATCATCGCATTACCCGGCGGCTTCGGAACTATGGAAGAATTTTTCGAAATGCTCACTTGGGGGCAGCTGGGACTGCATCGGAAACCCATGGGGCTGTTGAATACGAATGGATTCTATGACGAATTGATTGCGCTTGCGCAGCACATGGTCGACAAAGGCTTCCTGAAAGCAAGCAATCAACAAATGTTGTTGTGGAGTGCAGCCATCCCGGATCTGCTCGATAAGATGCGTAATTATCAACCCCCGGCAGTGAGTAAATGGATTACCCAAGAAACCGCTTGATGACCCCTTCCTTGTCCTATTTCTTTTACTTACAGGTCAAACGGCTACACCGTACCATCGGGGATTGGGGGATAAGCCCTTGGTTGGCGTACATCGGTGCGCCCTTGCTGTTTACCGGCGGATCGGTCGGGTTGTTCTCGCGTACCCAGTATGCCAGTTGGATTTACATAGCCATCGCAACCGCTGTACTCGTACAGCTTTGCGGTTCGACTCGTCTTCGCTTTCTCCAGCAGGTGTTCGACCGATCGACATATTGGCGCATCCGCTTGCTCGAAAATATACTCGTGATAGTGCCATTTATGCTTTTTCTCCTGTACCGGAGGGAAGTATGGTTTGCTGGCAGCCTACCGGCTGTGGCGATCGCGGCGTTGCCATTCCGAATCGGTGTTGCTGGAACGGCGGTCTTGCCGACTCCATTCTTCAGGCATCCCTTTGAATTTATCGTCGGGTTCAGGAGTTCCTTCGGCGTGGTGCTCATCACCTATATCCTGCTGGTTGTCGGCGTCTATGTGGGCAACGGGAACCTCAGTTTAGCGACGTTACCGTTGATGGTATTCGTATGTGCCAATTACTATGCGTGGAGTGAACCCATGCTGTATGTTTGGGTCTATCGTTTGGCCCCACAGTCCTTTCTTGGCATGAAGGTAAAAGCCGCTTTCCGTCACTTGACCCTCATGCTTCTTCCCATGGTCCTTGCCATCGGAAGCTTTTTTCCGGATTATTGGCGTTTGGTATTAGCGGTGTCAGTGGCTGGGTACGGCTACCTTGCGTTGGCCGTCTTGGCCAAATATGCAGCCTTTCCGCGGGGTATAGGTATTCCGCAAGGAATTTTGATGGCGTTGTCATTTGTGTTTCCGCCTTTATTGCTGGTTTCCCTACCTTATTTTTTTCGAAAAGCAAAAAACAATATTGCATTGATACTATGAATGTTGGGGTTTATCAATTAAAGAAGTCATTCGGAGGGGATGAAGTGCTTGGCGGCATCGATTTGGATTTTCGCGCCGGACGGGTATATGGTCTCGTCGGGCGAAACGGGGCGGGGAAAACCACCTTTTTCAATTGCTTGGCAGGATTGGAAAAGCATAGCGGTAACGTGATGGCCGAAGGCGGGAAATTGAAAGACCGGCTCGGCTTTTTGCAGACTGAGCCGCATTTTCCATCGAAGCTCACCGGGCGCGAATATTTACGATTGTTCTGCAAAGCCCGTGGGGTATCGGATGACGGCCTGGACGAACGGAATGTGTTCGATCTTCCGCTTGATCGATACGCACAGCAATATTCTACCGGTATGAAGAAAAAGCTCGGTCTCTTGTCCATCCTTTTGCAGAAGAACGACTTCTTTATCCTCGATGAACCCTTCAATGGCGTGGATGTCCACAGTGCACTGTTGATAGCGGAAATCATCCGGCGCTTGAAAAGCGAAATGAAGACCGTTTTGATCTCTTCGCATATCTTCTCAACCCTCAAGGAAACCTGCGACATCATCCATGTATTGGATGGTGGAAAAATAACGGAAACCATCGGCCAAGCGGATTTCGAGCGGCTGGAGCAGGAGATGACGGCCTTTGCCGTGGGCAATCGGCTGGATGTGCTTCGCTTTAGCTAACCTCGCGATGTCTTCTTCGGTTGCGGGGTAGACAACCGCTATTTGATCGGAAGATACTGTTCCATGGCTTGTTTTATCAACTTGATGTTGTCTGCGCTTTGGATTAACCCGGCGTCGATGAAATAGAGGGCATCGCGCTAGAGTAGAGCGCTACGCCCATCGTGTCATCGGCTGCTTCCCGGAGTTCAGAAATCATCAACCCAATGGCAATAGCAGATTCGTCCTTATCCGCAAGGGATAAATGGTAGGTAACTGAAGCAGTCATATGCAAAAAGATGTGATGTGTCGCGCTCGATTAAGGTCTTTGCCGATACAAGGTGATACCGGTCAAAAAAATGCCTATAATTGCACTTTGATTTATCATTTAACAAATTTCTAATGGAAAAGTACGCAGAATTGAAAGCACTTATCGCATCCATCGAGGATGATGCGGTTAAATTTTACGAAAAAGGGAACAACGCTGCCGGAACGCGTGTGCGCACCGGATTACAGCAAGTTAAAGCATTGGCACAGGACCTGCGCAACGCGATCACCGAAGCCAAAAACAAATAGTTTCCGTAAGTTTGAGAATACATCGCCCCGGTGAATATAGCCATCGGGGCTATCCTAAATCCGGATACTCCTCCTAGCCCCTCCAACCTAACTATTTCGTTGGCATTACTCCTTGGCAAACCTAAACTCACCACCGTTTTGTTTGAGAATTAATAGACCCTTTGCCGGGTCGAATTCAATGACAACGCCAGCCTGATCGAATTTAAATTTGTCTTTTGCAATGGCTTCCAAGGGGAAAGCAGGCTGTCCGGTCGCTTGTGCCAGCAGGGCATTCCCTTCGTTGGTGATGGTTATCTTTATGGGCAATTGCGTGGAGGCATATACGCCCAGGTACTGCTTTACCTCGTCTTCCTTCGGTTGATAGGTGCTGAATACCGGGATGTCATAGGGTTTATCGAAGACCGCACTCAGGACGGCTATTGCTACATCGTTTGTATTCATCGCGGCACCATTAGACGTCAGGGCAAATGAAACGCGCTCATCCGGAAAATACCCCCAAGTGGAGCGAAACCCGTCGATACCACCCGAGTGCCCAAAGGCTTGCTTTTCGTGAAACGGTATTTTAAATAACCCCATGCCATAGCCGTCTTTGATGGTTTCCATCAGCTCTACGCTTTCTTCGGGTATGATCTTACCGGTAAGCAGCGCCTCGCCAAACCTGATGATGTCTGTCGGTGTAGATACGATGGCTCCGGCACCGAGTGGTATCGACATGTCGGTTTCGGGCTCCGCCACCCACCCGTTTGCAGCTTTGTAAGACCGCGCTTCATTGTTTTCCGGCTCGATTGCGGTGCCTACGAACGTATTGGCTAAACCAACTGGCTGGGCAATATACGCGTTCAACAACGATGCGTATGGTTTCTCAAAAACGTTTTCTAACAGGTAGGTCAGCAATACGTAGTTGGAATTGCTGTAGCTGGCTTTCGTATCCGGCTCGAAGTCACTGCCGCCGGCGGCAATGATCGCCACCAGTTCTTGTTCTGATTTCGGTTGGGTATGCCACGCCAGGTAATCGGGACTATTGGTGAAGTTCGTTATACCGCTGCGGTGGTTGAGCAGCTGGCTTACAGTTATTTTCGCAGCATTTTCTATGGTCGGGAAGTAACGCTCAATCGTTTCGTCGAGGTGCAGTTTATTTTCTGCTACCGCTTTCATGACCAGTGTAGCCGTAAACGGTTTGCTGATGGATCCTATTCGGTATTTGGTGTTTTCATCCGCTGTTTTGGGGTTGCCTATTTCAAGGTATCCCACCGATTTCGTGTAGATCAATTCGCCGTTTTTTGATATAGCGACACTGCCCATGAACCGATTGTTCTTCGCAAGCGTGTCGAAATAGGCGTCCAGTTTGTTTTTGTCTAGATCCTGGCCAAAGGCAGCCATTCCGACAAGTAAAAGCAATAGTGTTGTCTTGGTTGGTTTTCCCATGTGAGTTGGATAAATTTTATTCCGATTTGTTACGCTATTTTGGTAAAGCGTCTTTTACTTTCCCAGCAATTCCTGCCTCGGGTTGTAATAGGCGTACTACTTGCAGAGCGCTTAGCCCTTTGAGCTGCTGCGTCGGCGATACGTTTGTATTTCGCCCTCATATCTAGAAGCAGCGCGTGCGAAATGAATGCTTCTTCCCGGGCCATCGTTAATACGTCGAGCTGCTGGCTGTCGTAAAGCTCATAGAGTTCCTATTCATCACGCAAGCTATCCACCGGATTGGCCACCGCCGCTTTGACGGCCTGAGCGCCCACGGTAAGTAACGCAATCAACACAGCAACCAACCCCGCCGCCGCAAACATCCACCATTGGATGTCAATACGGTAGGCAAAGCCTTGCAGCCAACTGTGCATAATCCACCAGGCCAGGGGCGAAGCAATGACGATGGCCGCGAGAACCAGTTTCACGAAATCCTTCGAGAGCAGTTGCACGATACCTGCAACCGAGGCACCCAGTACTTTACGAATGCCGATTTCTTTGGTTCGGCGTTCCGTATCGAAGGCGGCGAGACCAAATAATCCCAGACATGAGATCAAAATCGTTAGCAAGGCAAAATATTTTGCCAGGACAAGCGTCTGCTCTTCCGCCAAGTACTGTGCCCGGAAGGATTCTTCCAAAAATTTCAGATCCAGCGTATAACCTGGATTCCATGTTGAATAAAGGCGGTGGAGCTCGGCAATGACATTGTGTTCCGACCCTTCCCGGATACGCACCATGGCCATACCGATTTGTTCGGGATTGTAGTAAAAAACCAAGGGGGCGATAGGCTGGTGAATGGATGCGGTGTGAAAATCCTTAACCACCCCCAGTACGGTCTTTTCTTCCCCCCAGAACGTTACCTTGGTTCCAACGGGATCCGTTAACCCCATAACTGCTGCCGCGGTTTCATTCAATAGGAGATAGGACGCGTTATCCCCCAAATCATTCGAAAACATTTTTCCTTCGTCCAGCCGTATACCAAGCGTTGGAATCAGGTTTTCGTCAACCGACCGGACCATAAAGTCGATGTTCCGGCTTGCGTCCTTTCCGGGCCATTCCAATCCATAGGTAGAGGATCCCCCGTCCTCGGTGATGAGTGTCTGACTGATTCCGCCTGCCTGAATTACGCCCGGAACCTTTTTGATCTCTTCAAAGAGTGTGCTTTTGTGTTCAAATGCTTTACCCTCCAGATTAAAGTAGACGACATGTTCCTTTTCATAGCCGACCGGCTTATTTCGTGCAAACTCAATTTGTTGGTAAACGATAAGGACCGATACGATCAGCACAAACAATACAACAAACTGAAAGATAACCAATCCCTTTCTTACAAGGAACTGACCGATCTTGCCTTCCAATTTTCCTTTGAGTGTAGCCAGGGGCTTGAATCCCGAAAGGTAAAAAGCCGGATAGCTGCCGGCCAGTATGCCGGTTATTAGCGTAAGTGAAAAAAATGCGAACAGCTGGCTGGGTGAGTACTGAAGTGCCAACTGCTTACCCGTAATGAAATTGAACTGCGGCATCAATACGGACGCAAGGACCAACGCGATGACCGCCGCCACGAACGTGACCAAAATCGACTCGCCCAAAAACTGGTAAATCAAGCTCCGTCGCCCGCTTCCCAGCAGTTTCTTAATGCCGATTTCCTTCATTCTGCCTGAGACTTTCGCCGTCGATAGATTCATAAAGTTGATCGAAGCAATCAGCAATAGCAGGAAGGCAATGGCAGAAAATAACCTGACATAGGTAATCCTACCGCCGGCCTGCTCGCCGCCCTCATAATTGCCATAGAGGTACGCATCGGAGTATTTTCGTATAAAAAGGGAGAAAATGTTGCCGTTTTGGTACCGGTCGATATACCGTTCAATCTTTTTATTGAACGCCGCTACATCCACTCCTTCCGTTAATAAAAGATACGTTTGAGGACCGGTATTATTCCAGGAAGCGCCGTTTGTCCAGACGTCTTCAATCAACTTTTGCTTGGTTAGTACCACATCGAATTGAAGCGTGGAGCGGGGATCCACATTTTTAAATACGCCTGTCACCGCAGACAGATGGTCAACGCCGAATGCGCTCCATTCGATGGGTTTGCCCAATGCCGCCTCCGTAGTTCCGAATAGCTTTAATGCCATGTCTTCGGAAATGACGACACTGTTTTTTTCCTTCAATACGGCGGCGGATTCTCCTTGTATGAGTGGAAACGTGAAAACTTCAAAAAAAGAACGGCTCGAAAACAAGCAGGCAGATTTGAATGAGTTTACACCACTCTTCATCGTGATGTCCATGCCTTCTCGCACCAGATTCATTACCATCACAGACTTTTCCACCTCTGGAAGGTCTTTTTCCATCGCTTCTGACAGGGGTCCCTGCGTATTCTCAAGAATTCTTATTTGGCCGTTTTCGATGCTTTTTTGCAGCACCTGGTAGAGCCTTTCGTCATTGGCGTGAAACTTATCTACGGCCCTTTCATCTTGTACCCACAAGTAAAGTAAAAACGCAAAAGCCAGACCTGTCGAGAGCCCCACCAGGTTAATGACGAAAGAAGACCGGTGTTTTCGTACACTTCGGAAAGCAATGGTCAGCATATGTTTTAACATACCGTTGTTTTTTTGTTTCTTTATTTTTCTCTTTCACTTCCGTTTACTCGTCGCGCAAACTATCCACCGGGTTGGCCATTGCTGCCCGTATAGCCTGCGAACTCACGGTGAGCAGCGCGATGAACAAAGCCCCGAACCCGATGAAGGCAAATACCCACCAGTGGATATCGATATGATAGGTGAATTTATTCAGCCAGCTGTCCATTACCCAATGCGCGATTGGAATGGCTACCAGGCAGGCAATACCAACCAGGGTTAAAAACTCCTTATTGAGTAGGCTGACCAAAGACAGTGTGGATGCACCCAAAACCTTTCGTACCCCAATTTCCTTGGTGCGATTCTCGGCCATGTAGGCGGCAAGGCCAAATAGGCCGAGGCATGAGATGAAAATGGTGAGGAAGGTAAAGAGACCCGCAATGTTACCTAGCCGTTGGGTATCCCTAAATTTTGCGGCATACTCCTGATCGATGAAGCTGTAATTAAACGGCTCATTGGGGTTATATTCCTTCAAGATTTGCCGGGTTTTATCCAGCGCAACCTGTGTGGATAAATCCGGGTTAAATTTAATGTGCATGACGGAAAACCAACTGCTGGCACCATACATCACAATGGGCCGGATTTGTTCAAATGGAGAGCCCATGATCACATCTTTCACCACACCTACGATATGCCAGTTCCGCCCTTGGTCACGGATGGTCTTGCCGATTGGATTATCAAGGCCCATGGCGCGTTGTGCGGATTCGGTAATCATTGCGGCATTGGAGTCGGTCGGAAAGTTGGTGAGATCTAGATCCCGCCCTTGCACCAGCTCCATACCCAAGGTCGTCACGGCGTCTTCGTCGACATGGAGGGTGGTCAAAAGTCTGGCTGTTGCCAGGTGTCTTTCCATCCCAATCAATAAAGCCGTTGCTCCAGATGCTTGTCACGGGGGAGAGGCTACGGGTAATCGACGTTGCCACGTTATCGTTGAGCAGTGCGTGTTTAATCAACGGAAAATTCTTGGGGATATCGCCCGATAGGAAGACATAGATGAGGTTGTTTTTGTCGTAACCGTTCTGTCGATTCTGAGCGTGCTGGATCTGTTGCCGGATAATTAGTGTGGCCGCCATGAGGACAATGGCGATGGTAAATTGCAGCACGACCAAAGCCTTGCGGGGGCTGACCGCTTGGTTGAACCCTCTGAACGTGCCTTTGAGTACCTTCACCGGCTCGAATCCGGAGAGGAAGAAGGCTGGATAGCTTCCTGCCAGGATTCCCGTAAACAGGATGACCCCCAAGATGCCTACCCAAAGGGATATGCTGTTGAAGTCGATGGCCAGCTTGGTGCCTATCAATTCCCCAAAGGCAGGGAGACTCACGAATACAATAGCAATGGATAGTACACCTGCAAGTGACGCCAACAGGATGGATTCCGTTAGAAACTGGCCCATGAGCGCATACCGCCGTGCGCCGACGGCCTTCCGTATCCCCACCTCTTTGGCACGTTTTTCAGAGCGGGCGGTGGATAGGTTCATGAAATTGATGCAGGCAATAAGAAGAATAAATACGGCAATAGCCGTAAAGAGCCGTACCATTTCAATACGTCCTCCGGCGAGGTGGCCGTTTTCAAACTCGGAGTGCAACCACCAATCCGGGAACGAATGGAGGAAAATCTCGTTTTTCGTGTCGCCGTTTTTAATGGAAACATCTTGGATGTTTTGGTTGACCCGGGCCAATTGCGCCTGGGGAGCGAGTTCCACATAAGTGGTCACGGAATTGTTGCCCCAAAGGTCGTCCGACCGGCCAAGGCGTTCCATGTACGTCCACGGCAGCAGGTAGTCAAACCGGAACCGCGTGTTGGTGGGCAGGTTTTTAAGTACGCCCGATACCATGGCGTAGTCGGCGCTGTCTATGCGCACCTGTTGCCCCAGTACGTCCGTCTTGCCGAACAGCCGCATGGCTAGTGATTCGGTGAGGACGATGCCATTGGCATGGGATAGTGCTATCTTGGGATTGCCAGCAACGAGCGGAAAATCAAATAGGGAGAGGAACGTACTGTCCACAAACGCGCCCCCGGCGTTGGCCTGGGTTTCCTCCACGGTAAAGAGGAAGCCTGTGCGTGAATAGCGGGTGGCTTGTGCGACCTCCGGATAATCAGCAACAAGGGTTGGGCCCAAGGGTTTTGGGGTATTGGGCCAGCAATAAAGTTCATTGTTCAGCATGCCGCGATTCATGACCACATATAGGCGGTCGCCCTTGGCGTGGAATTTGTCGACACTCCGTTCGTGCTTTACCCACATGAGGATGAGCAAGGCGCTGGCCAAGCCAAGGGCTAATCCGGAGATATTTAGGACGGAGAAACCCCTGCGTTTGCCGAGGTTTCTCCATGCGATTTTAAAATTGTTTCCTATCATTATTCGTTATTTTTTCGTCCTTGTTTTCTTAAATCGCTCATTCCTTTTCCTGCCCCAATTGTTTCAGCCTTTGCGAAGACGGCCTAGTAGGATAGTAGCGAAGCACCCTGAATCCAGACCCGCAATTCCCTTCCTACCCGCACTTGTTTCGGCCTGTTGCGAAGGCGTCCTAGGATACAGTAGCGAAGCGCCCTGAATCCAGACGACGCGTAACAGGCTGAAACCTTCACATCATTCATCCCTCAAACTATCCACCGGGTTGGCCATTGCTGCCCGTATAGCCTGCGAACTCACAGTGAAGATCGCAATGAGCAAGGCACCCAAGCCCGCCAACCCGAATACCCACCAATGCAGATCGATGCGATACTGGTAGTTGCCCAGCCAATCGCTCATTGCCCACCAAGTAACCGGGAAAGCTAGTGTGCAGGACACCAGTACGAGCATAACGAATTCGCGATTGAGTAATCCCACCAACGATGCAACGGAGGCGCCCAGCACCTTGCGGATACCCATTTCTTTGATGCGCCGTTCGACAGTAAATGCCGCAAGGCCGAAGAGGCCGAGGCAGGAAACGACGATGGATAGTAGGGCGAATACACCGGCAAGTTTCTGGATAAGCATCTCCGACTTGAATATGTCGTTAAACTGGTCATCCAGGAAACCGTATTCGAAGGGGTACCCCGGATTATGAACTTTCATAACTTCCTCAATCTGGGCAATGATTTTTGGAAGGTCTGCACCTGCTCTGGTTTTGATATTCAGAATACCTCCGGACAAGTTGAAAGGGCGGAAGAACTATCGGAATTTCGATCAGTTGCGATGTCATATACCCAACGTTACGTTCGCTGGCGTGGCGGATCTGGAGACGCATAACCAGCGTGGCGACGATCAAGACTACGGTAATGCCGAATTGCAAGATTACCAACACTTCGCGCAGGCTTAACGTGTACCTGCTCTTCTTGATGAGGCCCTTTAGGGTTTTGACCGGCTGAAAAGCAGCGAGAACAAATGCCGGGTAAATACCTGCCAGTAATCCCGTACCCAGGATAAAGCCCAGTAGTGCCAACCAAAGTAGGGGGTCGGCTACCGAAAGCGAAAGCGGCTTGTCCAGTACCGCGTTGAACAGCGGGAGCGCGGCAAAGCTCAGGCCGATAGCAAGTATCCCGGCAATAAAAGCAATCAAAACGGATTCTGTCAAGAACTGCCCGATCAGGCTGCGCTTTCCAGCGCCCACGACCTTGCGAACGCCGACCTCTTTTGCACGTTTCTGGCTCCGTGCCGTGCTGAGATTGATGAAGTTAATGCAGGCGATACATAAGATCAAGAGGCCTATTCCGATAACCAAACGGACTTCCTCGATTTTTCCGCCTACCGGAAAGCCATTTTCGAAACGGGAATAAAGATGCATGCGGGACATCGGATAGAGGAATACCGAATTAGACTTAAGGTCGGGCGCATGGTTACGGACGACGGGGTCGATCTTTTGGTTAAACGCATCTGCATCCGTTCCCGCGCGTAGCCGGACGTAGGTATAAAATGTGTACGTATTCCAGTTGTTTCCATACGTTTCAATCTTGTCGAGCGGTATCAGGTAGCCGAAATCAAAATCGGTATGGCTGGGAAGGTCTGCAAGCACAGCAGTCACTTTATACGGTTCTTCATTGTCCAGTGTTACGATTTTCCCCAGCGGATCTTCTCTGCCAAATAAACTCCTGGCTAGTTGTTGCGTCAGGACTATATTCTTTTGACCATCCAGCGCATGGGTGGGGGACCCACTTATCGCCGGGAAATCAAAAATTTGCAAAAAAGCGGGATCGACTTCGTTTCCCGCTGATTTGAGGCTTTGGTTGCCGTAGGTCAATAGCCGGTCGGTAGACCAATACATGCGCGCGGCGTGTTCCACTTCCGGATAATCTTCCATTAGTGCCATGGCTGCAGGCCCGGAGGTGACGTCATGGACGCTTACTTTCCCTTCATTCGAATACCGGTTCCAAAGTTTATAGATATCACCTTTACGAGCATAAAAATTGTCGTACTGCAATTGGTTCTGCACCCACAGCGCAATGACCGATACGGCGGCGATACCGATGGATAACCCGATGACATTAATGGCGGAGTATCCTTTGTTTTTCCATAGGGAACGCCAGGAAGTTTTGAGGTAGTTCTTTATCATTTCCTTAATAGTCTATACAAGACGCCTATTCTTTAAACGAACCGGTCCATATTTCTTATTCTTCTCATCCATTCCATTTCACTCATCTTATCTTCCTACCCACACTTGTTCAGCCTGTTGCGAGGCGGCCTAGGATACAGTGGCGAAGCGCCATGGATCCAGACGATGTAATAGGCGGAAACTAATACATCACTCATCCCTTAACGAATCCACCGGATTGGCTAATGCCGCGCTAACCGCCCGGAGTGAGACCGTAAGCAACGCGATAGCCAGTACCATGCAGCCCGTCAACGCAAACATCCACCCACCTATTTCAATCCGGTAGGGGAACGCCGCCAGCCAAAGTGACGCCCCTAAGTAGCCAATGGGCAATGCAACCAGCAGTGATAAGGCTACCAGTAAAACAAACCGCAGGGACAGCAAGCGGACCAGCTGGATGACCGAAGCCCCCAACACCTTGCGGATGCCGATCTCCTTGGTACGCAGGCGCGCTAGCTGGGCCGCCAAGCCGAACGTGCCCGCACAGGCAATGAAGATAGCGATGGCTCCGGCGGTGGCTATCAGGGTCATTACCATGTCTTCCCGTTCGTATTGCTTGTCGAAAACTTCGTTGCTATACGAATACGAAAACGTACCGGTAGCTGGGATTTTGGCAAATGTCTCCCGCAGGTAAGTGACCACCGGCTTCGCTTTTGCCGGATCAAGCCGGATGCTAATGAATTGTCCACCGTTGAGCATGGTCGGTGCACCATTCGCATTTGCGAAATGAACCAAAGGCTCAATGCCGCTGTTAAGTGACCGGTAGTTGAAATCTTCCGTCACACCAATAACCGTACTGGCTTCCGACGCTTTGCCCTGTGCGTGGATGGACTGACCGATGGCCATTTCCGGCGTCCAACCAAACGCTTCGGCGGCAGTGAGATTCAGGATAACGGCATTCCGTTTGGCGACCGCCCGTTCGTCGTAAAAATTGGTGCCTGCCAGGAACCGGATGCCATAGGTGGGGAAATACGCGCTATCTACGTCGTAACTTATCCTGCAATAGACGTCTTTATCCTCGAACTGAAATGTGTCGAACCAATTCCGGTACTGCCCCGGAACGTTTTGCCCCACGGAGTAGCGTTCCACTTCGGGAAACCGGTTAAGCCCGCGTATCGCGTGGTCTAGGGTTTGATAAGCCTTTTCACGATCTTTGAATCCCAAATAGGAATCGATTACCATCACCTGTTCTTTGTCGAAGCCCAAATCCGCCCGTTTCATGTGGTGCATCTGCTGTTGTACCACTACCGTGAGGAATACGAACACGACGGCAAGCGAAAACTGAAGAACGATAAGGCTTTGTTGCAGTGCGTTGCGCTTCGGTAGCATGGCTGTTTGTCCCTTCAATGAGAGGGCCACCGGGGTGTGGAGTAGTCGCTGGGCAGGAATCCATGCAGCTGCGAAGGCAAGTGCAATAAAAATAAGGCCTACCTGTATCAACACCGGATAATCCAATCGCCATCGGAAGTCGACTGAGAACTCGGTGAGCACTTCCGCGTTGAAGTATCGGATAAGCGGCGATATTAGCGCTAAACTGACAATCAGCGATATACTAACAACCGCGGCGGTTTCCCAAAGGAATAAGCCGAGCACCTGCCGTTTCAACGATCCCAATACACTGCGCACACCGATTTCGCGGATGCGATACAACGCCGATGCCGACGTGAGGTTGATGAGGTTGACACCTGCGATCAGCACCAGAAAAAGTACGATGAGGCGTAGGCCGCCCACATAGTACGGCAGCATGGGTTCATAGCGCGGCGTGATATCCTTAAATAGGATAAGTCCCAATTGGGGGTGTCGATCTTTTTGAGGGTAATAGCGCGGTGCAGCGGCCATCAGCTTTTCTTCGAAGGCGGTACGATCGGCATCCGCTTTGAGTAGGACGTAGGACGTAAGGAACCGGGCTTCCCCCTCATCAGCCATCTGTCTGAAATAAGGCGTATGGCGATATAGCCATTGCGTCGGCATCAACGCGGTGAAATTCAATGATGATGCGCCCGGGAGCGGTTCCAGCACCCCCGTCACTGTCAGTCGCAGTGAGTCGTTCCATCGGATTTCCTTTCCTACAGGGTTGATATCACCGAACACCCGCAACGCAAGTTCGTTGGAAAGCACTATGCTGTTAACGTCGGTCAGTGCCGTGCCAGTATCGCCATAGAGAAGGGGGAACGTAAACATGTGAAGAAAGTCTGGATCCACAAAATCCGGGTTGACCGACCAGTCACCCTCACCGTAGCCCAACAGGTAGTTGTCCCAGGTAAGCATCCGGGTGTACCGTTCCACCTCGGGAAAATCTGTATGGAGCCGTTCGGCGATCGGGAAGACCGTTCCCGGTGCAAGCGGATTCTTGTCATCACCTTCCTGCAGCCCATAGAGCCGGTTGCCTTGCTCATGGAAACCATCGAATGTGACCAGCTTGCTTACCAACAGCAGCATGGCGATAACGCTGGTGAGGCAAAACGTGAGCGAAAGGATATTGATGGTCGTGAACAGCTTGTGCTTCCACAGCGTCCGGAATATGATGTTAAGTTCGGTCATTTAATTCTTGTTTTTAAACCAGTTGCACTCAGGTCTTCATTTGTCGAGACCTACGATGCAAAGACTCGACTGAATCCATTATGACAAAAAGAACAGATTTAAAGCCAAAAATACAACCTACTGATAATGAGAATTATGCGTGCGTGTCCCACCGCAGCGGTGTTCGATACCGAACACCTGCTGTTCATTTATGGACAATGGGACAAAATTGCCTTTTTTTTAGTGTTGACCCCCGGTTCACTGTTAATCGTTACGATGTCGGAATTCCGTTTAGCGTCGCTTTCAATTTTCCCAGTGACGCTCCGTTTTGCTTAATCGAGAGAAATCCAGGAAAGGAAGACGGGTTAGTTGGTACCCATTTCCTCTTCCAACACCTCAGAAGCAACCTCATTGACGCCCAGTTTCATCAGTTCGGGCACGAAAAACGATACGATTCCAATCACACCGATTACACTGCCCAATATGACAAAGGTGAGGGCGATGCCAACCGTGTCGGCTAAAAAGCCTGTACTGAGAAGTCCGATCATGGATGGTAGCAGTGCAATGCTGAAGTACATGGAAAATACCCGCCCAAGCATGGCTGGGTCGATTTTTTCTTGTAGAATGGTTGTAAAGGATGCATTATAAATCGACGCGGCAACGCCGCCAAGAACGGTGAGCGCCACGAAGAAAACAAACCCCGTGACGGGAAGTATACCGGATGCAGCCAAACTAACACCTAGCAAGATGTGCATGGCATTGATGATGATAATCTTATTCATCGTAGGCTTGAATATCCCCAATAAACCGCCGCCTACGAGCATACCAATGCCCCAGACCACTTCGATCACACTCATTTCGAATTTTCCGCCACCAAAATGCTGAAGCGTCAGCAGCGGGAATAATACAGCCACGGGCATGATGCAGAAAGTTGCCAGAATAGAAAATCCGAAAAGCCAGGATATGCCTTTGTTTGACGTCACCGCCGCTATGCCCAGACGAAGGTCGAGTAGCACCTGCTTTATCCCTTGCTGTTGTTCTGTTGCATCTTTTTTGGGATTGGGAATGTGTACCAATAGCAAAGAAGCGATGGCAAAGACGGCCCCGCCGATGTCGAGTAGCAATACATAGCCAATATCCATCAAGCCGATTGCCAATGCGCCGAGCGCCGGACCAGCAATACTCGATACCGATTGGATGACTTGGTTGATCCCGCCAATGCGAAGCAATTCCGATTCGGGAGCAAGAAGCGGGACCGATGCCTGCATGGCAGGCATGTGGAAGGCCGATCCAACTGACCGCAGGGCTAGCAGGATATAGATGAAAATCAGCTCGGAATACCCGAGGTAGAAAAGTAAGGACATGAACAGGGTACACAACGCAATGAACCCGTCGGCCGCGATCATGGTGCGTTTGCGGTCCCAGCGGTCGATATAAACACCGGCAAATGGGCCAATAATGGTTTGGGGAAGAAATGCAGCAATGGCCGCGAATGCCAGTACTTCGGCCGAACCGGTTTCGAGGCTGAGCCAGATGATGATCGCAAAATTTACGGCAGAACTACTAAGCAAGGACACAAATTGTCCGGTCCATATGATGGCGAATGTTCGCTTCCAAGTAGGTGTCATGGTATCAATGATTCGTTTATTGCCTTTCCGGGGACGCGCGCGGGCAGATCCGACGGAAAAAAATGATTAAAACTAAGACGTAAAAAAATAACGGATTGTTTCAGGTAAAACCTGAAAAAGGGAAATGCCAAAGGTCAAGCTGCCGATGGCCCTCAAGCCCTGTCCCGATAGTGCGGGGCTAGTTGGATGCTACGTACCAGTTTCATGGGGTTAACTTTTGTGTCCGCGAAGATAAGGCAATTATTTTCTAACTTTGCTTTTTTTATTAAAATAATGCACATGAACAGGAAGTATGTAACCTTGGTGGCATTTTGCACGATTGCCACCCTCACTACGTCAGCTCAACGACAGCCCGCCATCAACCCGGATTTTATGGATACCTCGGTGCGGCCACAGGATGATTTTTATAACTATGTGAATGGAAATTGGATGAAAACCGTGGAAATCCCCTCGGATCAGTCGCGGTGGGGGAGTTTCAATGAATTGGGAGAAAATACCAAGGAAGCTACGCTGGCAATCCTGAAAGAATCTTTGAACGAGGACTATCCAAAGGGGTCGGATGGACAGAAAATCGCCGATTTGTACCGGAGTTATACCGATTTCGATACAAGGGAAGAAGTGGGGATCGCACCGATCAAACCCTTTCTTCAAAAGGTAGATGAAATACAGAACTTCGACGACCTGTATCGATATCTCGTAGAAATGACACCGATTGGCGGCAACCCTTTTTTCAGCGTCGGCGTGTCCGCACACATGAAAAACAGTAATGTAAACGCCCTGTACCTAGGAGCTGCAAACCTGGGATTGGGAAGAGCTTATTATCAGAAAGAAGATGAAGCGAATGAAAAAACACTGGCCAATTACCAAAATTACATCAATGTCCTGATGCCGAAAGTCGGGCAGCTGACGCGCGATTTAAAAGGTCCCAAGATCGTAGCTTTCGAAAAAGAATTGGCAGGTCACATGCTCACAGTGGAGCAAATACGCAATGCGTCTCTCCGTTACAATCCTGTAGCTGTGGCGGATTTGAAAAACCTGGTGAAGAACATTGACCTAGCTCGATACCTTACGGATTTGGGGTTCACTGCCGATACAGTTATTATCGGCGAGTTAAACTATTATCAAAACCTCGACAAAGTGCTGAAACCGGAAAATTTAGCGCTCATTAAAGATCTTTTACGCTATCGGATTGCCGATGATGCGGCGACAAGCCTGACCCGGGAGCTGGATCAGATCAGTTTCGATTTTTGGGGAAAGACGTTGAAGGGGCAGCAAGAACAACAATCGCTCGATAAACGGGGCCTGCAATTTGTGAATGGGGTGGCCGGCGAACTGATGGGTAAATTGTATGTCGATCGGTATTTCCCGGCAGAGGCAAAAGCCGCCGCTGAGGAGTTGGTTTCGTACCTGCGGAAATCCTTTGCACACCGAATCGGTCAATTGCAGTGGATGTCTGCGGAGACCAAGGAGAAGGCGCTGGAAAAGCTGAGCAAGTTTCATGTGAAAATTGGCTATCCGGATAAATGGAAAGATTATTCCCGACTTCAGGTGGGTACCTCGCTGTTCGAGAATGTGCTGAATGCCCGCCGTTGGCAGTTTGAAGAAAATCGAGCCAAGCAGGACAAGCCGGTCGACAAATCTGAATGGGCAATGACGCCGCAGACGGTTAATGCCTATTATAATCCGCTCTATAACGAGATTGTTTTCCCCGCAGCAATCTTGCAACCGCCCTTTTATGATTACAAAGCGGATCCTGCCGTTAATTTTGGCGGCATCGGCGCAGTTATAGGCCATGAATTATCGCACGGATTTGACGACAGTGGTTCGCAATATGACGGAGACGGAAACCTCAATAATTGGTGGACAGAAGCAGATAAGACGAAGTTTGACCAAACAACGGCTGCGTTAGCAGCCCAGTTTGAAGCCTATGAACCCATACCGGGTGTATTTGTAAACGGACGATTTACGCTGGGCGAGAATATCGGTGACCTGGGAGGTGTATCTGTGGCTTATGAGGCACTTGAAATGTACCTGAACGATAAGGGCAACCCCGGGAAAATCGATGGTTTTACGCAGCAACAACGGTTTTTCCTTTCGTGGGCGACGATCTGGCGTACCAAGACCACGGAAGAATTTGTGGTCAATCAGGTGAAAACAGATCCACACTCGCCCGCACAATACCGGGCGATCGGCCCGCTTGTAAATGTGGACGCGTTTTATGAAGCATTTGATATCAAAGAGGGTGACAAGTTGTTTGTGCCAAAGGAAAAGCGCATCGTAATTTGGTGATTTATCGATGCCGCTGATGAAATGGCCGTTCCTTTGGGGCGGCCATTTTCGTGAGTTGCAAATTCGTTGTACCTTCGTACGTCGTTCTCAGAATATGGTAAAGAAAGCCGTTTTAACGATTGGATTGCTGGTGCTTTCCAATGCATTTATGACACTTGCTTGGTACGGACATTTGAAGTTCAAGGAAATGAACTGGTTCAACAACCTGGGTTTGGTGGGTGTGATTTTTATCAGCTGGGGTATCGCTTTATTTGAATATTCCTTGCAAGTGCCGGCCAACCGGATCGGTTTCAGTGAGAATGGTGGGCCATTCAACCTCTGGCAACTAAAGGTTATGCAGGAAGTGATTACGCTTACGGTCTTCGCCGTATTCGCTATCGTGTTCTTTAAAAGCGAGCCACTCCGGGTCAATCACTTAATCGGATTTGTGTTTTTGGTTCTCGCGGTGTATTTTATTTTTAAGAAATAAACTATTTACTGGCCCAAAGCGGTTTTGCCTTCAATATTTCGGCGTGCACAGGACAATGGGGGGCGTGCGCGCCGGGAAGATAGCCCGTACTCATCAGAAATTCATTGACGATCTCTCCCCCCGTGAATTTGAACGTTTTTTTGAATAGCTTCATCCATTCGGGAAGCGTTTTGGGATGATGGTGTTCCAACCATTTTTCAAACGATCCATATTCATTTTGCAATGCAACAATCGCCTTGGCATTTTCAATGGCAGCGTTGATTTTAAGTCGGTTACGGATAATGCCGGCATCGGATAATAGGCGTTCTCGATCGATTTCTGTATAGGCGGCTACTTTCGCAATATCGAAATTGTGGTACGCCTTCCGAAAAGCTTCCTCTTTGCGCAGAATGGTCTCCCAACTCAAGCCAGCCTGGTTGATTTCCAGAATTAGGCGGCCAAACAACTCATTGTCGTCATGGATCGGAAAGCCGTAATGGTTGTCGTGGTAATTTTTGTGCAGCGCACGGCGCGCTTCGGGTTGCATCGTCGGAATGTAGTCGCAGTAGGACATCGTTGTCGCGTGTTGGATATGGATGCGAATTTAAGCAAAAATTTTTAGTATCATTGATGAAATCGATATGCTGGATTTCTTACGGAAACGACTCGATTTCCACTAATTGGTAAAGAAATTGTATATTCACCTCAACGGTTTGATTAGTTAATTAAATGGACAACATTCAAAAGACAGGTAGAAGGGAAGAGATAACGCAGGCATATTTCCAACTATTGGACCGGCACCTGGATGATCTGTTGGAAGGCAGGGCTATCGAAATGATGGAACTCCGCGAAATTGCCGCAGAGTTATGTGTTTCGCATACACACCTGACGGATACGGTTCGAAAGGAAATGGGGAACCATCCTTGTTATTTTTACGATTTAAAAATTATTGAGCGGGCGAAAAGGCTTCTCGTGGAAACGGATAAGCCAGTAGCGGAAATTGCGAGAATACTGACGTATGATCCGTCGAATTTTTCGAAATTCTTCAAAAAATTCACGGGGGACACACCGGGAAACTATCGGCGTGTTTTTGCATCCATATAAAAATTCCAAAAAGTTCACCATATCAGATTCTTGGTAAATCAGGAGCTTTGCTGCCATTGTTAACCAAAAGAGTATGATATGAACAGGAATGATTTAAATGGAAAAGTAGTTTTGATTGCTGGGGGTGCAAAAAATTTAGGGGGGCTGCTGAGCCGCAACCTCGCCGCTAAGGGCGCGAAACTGGTCATTCACTACAACAGTGAAGGTACCCGGTCCGATGCGGAACAGACGCTAGCTGATATCCAGGCGTCCGGTGGAAATGCCACGCTATATCAGGGAGATCTCACCAAGGTGAACCAGATTACTAAACTGTTTGAGACAGCCAAAGCTGAATTCGGCGGCATTGATATCGCGATCAATACCGTGGGTAAGGTGTTGAAAAAGCCTTTTGCGGATACAACCGAGGCCGAATACGACTCGATGTTTGATATCAATTCAAAAGTTGCTTACTTCTTCATTCAGGAAGCTGGAAAACACCTGAATGACAATGGAAAGATATGCACCATCGTTACGTCGCTGCTTGCTGCCTACACGGGGCTTTATTCGACGTATGCGGGCGCAAAGGCACCGGTGGAGCACTTCACCCGTATGGCATCCAAAGAATTTGGTAATCGCGGCATATCCGTTACCGCCGTGGCGCCAGGCCCGATGGATACGCCATTTTTTTATGGACAGGAAAGCGAGGACGCGGTGGCTTATCATAAATCGGCGTCGGCACTCGGCGGACTTACAGACATTAGGGACATTGCTCCGTTGGTCGAGTTCCTCGTAACCGACGGCTGGTGGATCACCGGTCAAACCATTTTTGCCAACGGAGGGTATACTACACGGTAATTAGCTCATTCAGGCCATGGATGATTGGTCATCGTTAATACAAGGTGCCTTTTCGGGCATTTCCGATCCGCAGCGCTGGGCCGATCTGGGATGCGGAAAGGGCACCTTTACCTATGCACTGGGCAATCTTTTGCCCTATGGCAGTACCCTCTATGCCGTTGATGTCCAGCCACAGAAGTTGAACAACAGGGCCGGAGGAGCGGCTATCACCTTCCAACAGGGGGATTTCGTTCATGAGCCGCTGCCTTTAACAGACCTGGACGGTATTATGCTCGCGAATTCCATGCATTATGTACGCGACAAAGAAGTCTTAATTCACAACCTGTCAAACTACTGCAAACCGCTTCACGCATTTCTTGTGGTGGAATACGATACCTTGGCCGCTAACCCATGGGTGCCATATCCCGTTGATTTCAGGTCCCTCAGTGCTTTGTTTCTGCGCGCCGGTTATAATCAGGTTGAGCAATTGGGGCACCGGAAATCAAAGTATGGGGGCAATCTATATGCCGCGTGGATAAAAAAGTAGAATTTTGTTACATGAAATTTGCTAATGGGTTTATAATTTCTGCGGTAATAATGGAAATTTGCGGCGGAGGAAAATACCGTTGGAAAATTTAGCAGTTAAGGGAATCTCTAAAACACAGATCGGCGTTCTGGCAGTCTCGGCTGGCGTATGTGTGGCTAATATCTACTATAATCAACCGATTCTGACAGCAATTGGAAAGGATCTATCATTGGACGAGCATCAGGTAGGGTACTTGCCGGTGCTTTCACAGGCAGGCTATGGGCTTGGATTGCTTTTTGTGACGCCTCTCGGTGATAAGTTGGAGCGGAAAAACCTAATTATCAGGTTACAGCTCCTGCTCATGGTTACGCTGGTTGGCATGACGTTGGTTAACAGTCTTTTCGGTCTCTATTCGCTGAGTTTGTTAATCGGTTTTTTTGCAGTGGCTACGCAGGTGATGGTGCCGATGGCTGCTGCGATGGCTATCCGGGATAAGGGAAAAGTGGTAGGGATTGTGTTTACTGGCTTATTGGTGGGAATATTGGGTGCACGGATTTTCAGCGGCTACATAGCCGATTGGTTTTCATGGCGGCATGTATTTGGAATATCCGCCGGTCTTTTGGTGGTCACTACCTGGTTGGTTGCATGGCTATTGCCGAAGGTGCCGCCGGTTTACGGAGGCAATTATGCCGCGTTGCTGGCTTCCACAGTGGTGCAGTTTAAGCGATTTGCCTTGCTGCGACGCATATCGGCACTGGGAATATTTACATTCGGAACGTTCTGCTCCTTCTGGACCACGCTTACTTTTCACCTAAGTGGAGCCCCGTTTTATTATGAAAGCGATACGATTGGCTTATTTGGTGTGCTGGCCATCGGTGGGGCATTGGTTGCACCTGCGTTTGGCCGACTGGCAGACAAGGGAAATCCGGCAAAAAATCAGGTGCTTACTGTCGGCTTGGTGATCGTTAGCATCTTCGTCATCCAGTGGTTCCCGCATTCTGTTATCGCTTTCCTGGTGGCGACGGTATTGATGGATATCGGGGTGCAGGCAACCCAGGTGAGTACGTTGGCACAGATTTATACGCTGGACGAATCTGCGCATAGCCGGATCAATACGATGTACATGACGCTCATGTTTATTGGTGGCGCGTTAGGCACTTGGGTCGGGGTAACCTGTTGGGCCCTTGGTGGCTGGCAGCTGGTTTGTTGGCAAATGTTGTTTTGGGCGTTCGTTGCACTGATGGTCAGCCTATGGGGATATCGACGTAGCGTGCGAGTGTGAGTGTCCGTTCAATATGGATCTGCTGTAAGAAATAATCATCGTGGGATACCACAATCAGCGTTCCCTGGTATTCGTTGATGGCTGCCGTCAGTATTTCTGCATTTTGGATGTCCAGGTTATTTGTGGGTTCATCCAGAACGATGATATCCGGCGATTGGCTTCCAATCGTCAGGCAGCAAAGCATCAGACGCATCCGCTCACCGCCACTCAGTGCGCTGCAGGGCTTATCCCATTCGTCCCTTGTAAACAAAAAACGATTGAGCCTGAGTTTAATTTCGTGTTCTTGCAATGCGGTAGTGTTGAATGATTGAGCTTGTTCGTACACGGCTAGGCGGTTATCGATCAGCGAATAGTCTTGGTCTATGTATACGGCGCGATGGTTAGCTGCTCTTTGGAGTGTGCCCGTTTGCGGCTCTAGATCGCCCAACAGCATTTTGATTAGCGTGGTCTTACCCGAACCGTTGTCCCCGTTCAAGGCAATCCGTTCGCCACTGGTGATTTGAAAAGTCAGGTTTTCTTTCCAAAGTAACGGTTCATTAGGTAAGGTTTCTTTGTAGCTGAAATTGATGCCAATAGCCGAAAATAACAATTTGCCGCGATGTAATTCCGAGTTATCAAAGTCGAATTTCATCTGGTCGACGCCAGGCAATTCCTTCCGCAGATCGTGCAGTTCCTTCGATATCCCGCTGATTTTATCGGCATGAACACTTTTTACTTTAGCGGTACTTTTTTCGGCACCGTTGCGTAATGTATTCATCATAATGCGAGCTACTCCGGCCTTTTCCTGTTTCTTCTTTCCGCGCGCGTCTAACCGCTGTTGCCGCTCTTGGGTTTGGCGCTCCTTTTCCTTGGCTTTCCGTAGTGTTCTTTCCTTGGCGAGTATGTCATGATGCAGGGCTTGGTTCGCTAGTTGCTTTTGCGTGGCATAAAAATCATAATTGCCTCCATAGGTGGTAATGCCCTGACGATCCAGCTCACAAACCGTATTCAACAAATTCAACAATGTCCGGTCATGGCTTACGGTTACCATTGTGCGGGATGTGGATTCCACAAATTCATACAACAGATCCCTGCCGGCAGTATCCAAGTGGTTGCTGGGTTCATCCAGTAAGATAAGGTGTGGTTGATGGATGGAAATTCCCGCAAGAAAGACTTTGGTTTTCTGTCCGCCGCTCAAGGTCGCCAACCGCTGCGATACATCCAGGTCGGTTAGCTGCCATTTACCAAGCGCTTCCCTACAGCGGTCTTCAATCGCCCAGTCATCATCTAGTGCACTGAGATTATCTTCAGTCACGTGACCGCCCAGGATTTCGTGGAGTGCATTGATCTTTTCGGCTACTCCCAACGCTTGAGCCACGGTAAGGTGATTCCATTGCCCAAATAGTTGCGGCACGTAATAGGGTGTAGAGTCAACCTGCCTTTGGCCTTCCGAAGGTTGCAATTCACCGGCGATTATTTTCAAAAGGGTGGATTTCCCGGCGCCATTATTGCCAATCAAAGCAACTTTTTCAGTCTTACGGACCGATAAATGTACGTTGTTGAACAACAAATCTTTATGGGGAAGCGAATAAGCTATGTTTTCTAGTGTAATCATTATTTCTTAGCGTGTAGGGTATACGGACAGCCCTTGCGGGGACAAGCACGGGCAGATGGTTCACGAAAGAAAGGAGATTACATATAGCTTATTTCTATTTTTCGGACGCAAATTTAGTGAAATTCCCGTTACACGCAAAATAATTGCTGCATATGCGTATCTTTATCCTGGATCGTGGTGATAAAATGGCTTTCAAATGGCTAAGGTGTGAAAGGGATAAATGCACTAATTATGAACAGAATTACCGAAAGTGACCTTTCTTTTCTTAAGCAAGCAGTGGAACTTGCCGAAGAAGGGGTGAGAGGCAACCATGGCGGGCCATTTGGTTGCCTTATTGTTAAAGGAGGGCAAATCATTGGCAGCGGTTACAACCGGGTTCTATCGGATAAGGATCCCACTGCCCATGCAGAAATCGTAGCCATCCGGTCGGCATGCGCCCACCTGGGCAATTTCCAGTTAAGTGGTTGCACGCTTTATACTTCCTGTGAACCCTGTCCCATGTGTTTGGGGGCGATTTATTGGGCACGACCAGAACGGGTATGGTATGCCGCTACCCGTATGGATGCGGCGGCTGCAGGTTTCGACGATGCATTTATTTATGAGGAAATAATACATTCCATTAATGACCGGAAGATTCCATTCGAATTTTATCGCCAGGAAGAATTTCTGGCACCTTTTGATACATGGGCACGTAAGGTGAAAAATGAACACTACTAACTAAAGTTTACGATACGAACATTCCAGGGATTCATTGACGGTTCCTAACTTTCTGAGTTACCACGGTTGGATTAAAGGAAAGGATTCGCTTACATTTGTAAAAAACATTACGGACGACATTGAATTGATCCATATACAAGACGTCAATAGGGCGTACGAAAGGTTGTTGAAAGGCGATGTCCATTATCGCTTCGTAATTGATATGGCTTCCCTGAAAGATTGAAGAGTTGCCAGATCCGATTATTCGGAAATAGACAATTGGTAAATGTTCGTTTCCAGACCGGCTGTATCCGAATCTTCACATAGAAAGAAAGTTAACCGCTTGGCATCCCGCCTAACGAACGTGAGCCCTTCGAATTTATGAGAAGGAGAGATGACCGCACAGCGCTGTAAAGACAGGTCTGGCAAGGAAAGCGTACCCAGAAGCGTTCCATATACGGTACCATCGTGATAAGTGGATTCCGTATCTTCAGCGGCGGCAAGGAAGTACAGTTTGTCGTCTAGCACAACCGCATCGGTAAAAGCTGTTTGTACGCCTTCCAATTTAGGCAAATCAACGGGAATGAATGCCGTGTCGCGTGTGGCGGCACCTAATCTGAAAATGCCGTTCACATGTCCTGGGCCATTGCCGCGGTTGAAGAGATAGGTTTGTCCATTGTAATGTACGGCTCCTTCAACATTGAAATCATCGTCTGAAATATGGAAAAGTCCGCGAAGGCGTGCGTATAATGACGTCAGGTCATTCTGCATGCGCCAGCCTGAGTCAGCGACGTTAATGGCAACCTGTATATTTCGTTTTCTGATACTGCCTGATCCCGATCCATAAATATAGAAGCAGTTTTCAGCAATCGAAATCGCTTCAAAATCTCGTTTTTGTTTTTTTGGGAGCTGCTCGCGGGGGGCGTCGTCATCTACCAGTAAGGTCTTGCTAAGCGTATTGGCCGATAGCGAATAACGATACAGGTAATTGGTGTTATCGGAAATGAGATATACCGAGTCGTCTCGATAAAACAAGCCCGACGCCGCTCCGACACCGACAACCGTTGCCACCACTTTTAAGATAAAATCGTTCATGTTAAACTTTCGACATCCTCGTCGGACAGCCTGATTCGAACCGCCGCTAAGTTTTCTTGTAAATGCTGGAGTGATTTGGTGCCCGGAATGAGCAGGATATTGGGCGATCGCTTCAATAACCACGCCAGTGCAACCTGGGCTGGTGTAGCCTGATATTTCTGCGCCAGCGCGCCGATTTTGGTTTGTAACTTGTCAGGGCCCGAAGCTAAGGGATACCAAGGTATGAAGGCCAATCCACGCTCTGCTGTATAGTCAACAACCGATTCCCATTTGCGTTCTGACAGGTTGTAGAGGTTCTGTACGGAGGCGATAGGCACCACCTTTTCGGCACGTTCGATATCGGAAATACCGGCTTCTGAAAGGCCTACATGTAGGATTTTTCCGGCTTTCACGGCTTCAGCCACCGGCCCAAGCGTTTCCTCGATCGGTATATCAGGGTCTATGCGATGCAGCTGCCATAGTTGAATTTCATCCTTGCCCAATCGCTGGAGGCTGTCGTCGATGGTTTGCCGTATATGTTCTGGCCGGCCATTGACAGGCCATTGGTTTGGCCCCGTGCGCTCCAATCCGCCTTTTGTAGCCACGACGATGTCTGGATAATGCAGGGACAATGCTTCCCGGATGAGCTTCTCATTGGTGTGCGGACCGTACGAGTCGGCTGTATCGATGAAATTGACTCCCGATTCAACGGCGGAAAGCAGCACACGCTTGGCGAGTTCACGGTCGGGTGCGTCGCCCCACACTCCGGGGCCTGTAAGTTGCATGCTTCCGTAGCCCATCCGGTTGATTTCCAGTTGGCCGCCTATTTTATATGTGGATGGTGTTGTCATCATATTTCCTTTCTGCTTATTTAAACTAAAGTTTTGGGGTTGTTATTGTTTGGTCTGCGTTAAAAAAAAACACTATTTTTTTTATATCTTTGATGCGGCTTTAGGGGTATTCTGAAAAGAATTGAGAAAGACCCTTTGAACCTGATCCGGCTCATACCGGCGTAGGGAAAAGTTCCGTCGTCATGCCCATTCTGTGACGAATCGCTTCCAATCGTTCCAAAGGAACCCGCTTTAGCCATTGATTTAGAGATTTAAACATGGAAAAGCGACTTTGGAATCACGTACAGACTGTAAGGCGGCAATCTCCGCTGGTGCAGAACATTACAAATTTTGTGGTGATGAATACTACCGCCAATGCGCTTCTAGCGGTGGGTGCGTCGCCAATCATGGCGCACGCGGAAAGCGAAATGGCTGACATGGTTCAGATTTGCCAGTCGTTGGTGATCAACATCGGCACACTGGATGAACGCTGGCTTGGGGCAATGTTGCAGGCATCGGCCATCGCTCAGCGTTCCGGCAAACCCTGGGTGCTCGATCCCGTCGGGGCGGGGGCAACCCCGTACCGCGATCAGGCTCTCAGCCAATTGCTGGCCATGCGGCCTACGGTGGTCAGGGGCAATGCATCTGAAATTATGGCCTTGGCCAAGGTGAATCAAAAAACCACCAAAGGGGTGGACAGTACCGCCGCCAGTGAAGAAGCGTTGGATGCAGCACGGTTTATCGCGCAGCAGTATGGCAGCGTTGTGTGCATCTCTGGAGAGACGGACCTTGTGGTTGGAGAAGGCCCGCCGGTACGTATCGATAATGGCGACCGGCTGATGACCAAGGTTACCGGATTGGGTTGTTCCGCTACTGCAATTATCGGCGCTTTTGTTGCCGTGGTAACGGATACCATGGAAGCAGTTAGTGCGGCCATGGCACTCTTAGGCATCAGCGGTGAATTGGCGGCTGCAGTGAGTGCTGGCCCCGGCAGCTTGCAGGTTAATTTACTCGACAAATTGTACGGCATTACGGAAGAAGAGTTTGTTAAAGGAATCCGGATATCTCATGCAATTTAGTGCCCTATTTCCATACCGGTTGTATTTGGTGATTTCCGAGGCGGATTGTCGTGGCCGGGACTTCGTCTGGGTGGCCGAACAAGCGATCCTTGGCGGGGTGGAAATACTTCAGCTGCGCGAAAAGGAGCTCGAAACAAAAGCGTTTTTGAGAAATGCCACCCGATTAAAGGCGGTGACCGATCGCTATGGTGTGCCGCTGGTGATCAACGATAATCTGGACGTGGCCATGCGGTTGGGAGCAGCCGGCATCCATGTAGGCCGGAACGACGTGCGCCCGCAGGCAGTCCGCAAAATTTGGGAGGGCGCCGGTTTGGTCGGTTATTCAATTGAGCAGTTGGAACAACTAGATAGCCGCGAAACCGAAGCAGCCGACTATTTGGGAATTAGCCCGGTTTTCAGTACCCCTACCAAGCGCGACACGCTGACCGAATGGGGTATAGAAGGGATACGGAAAATCCGCCAACAAACCGGAAAGCCCCTGGTTGCCATAGGTCGCATGAACCGCGATAATGTGGTAGAAGTCATGCAGGCTGGCGCCAATTGCGTTGCCGTTGTTTCGGCGATCTGCTCCGCGGATAGTCCCTATGAGGCAGCCCGTGAATTGACAGAACTTATTAACAACACAATATGAATGTAAAGAGCTTTCGTTACCCCTCCGTATTGACCATCGCCGGATTCGATGGCAGCGGTGGCGCCGGGATACAGGCCGATATCAAAACGATTTCGGCGCTGGGGTGTTATGCAACGTCGGCTTTAACCGCATTACCTGTGCAGAATACACGAGGCGTGCGGTCCATCTACCCGATTCCGGAACACGCGGTGGGTGCGCAGATCGAAACCATTCTCGACGACATCTTTCCCGATGCCATTAAAATCGGCATGGTGCATACCGGTGAGCTGGTGGCTACCATTGTGGATACGCTTGCACGGTATCCAAATGTTCCGGTAGTGTTTGATCCGGTGATGGTGGCAACCAGCGGCGACCAGCTTATCGCCGATCATACCATTGAGACGATTGTCGAGCGGATGTTTCCTTTGGCGACGGTGATCACTCCGAACATGGACGAAGCAGCTATTCTTGCCGAGATGCCGGTACGCACGCTGGATGACATGCGCCGTGCCGGAGAAAAAATACGCAAATTGGGATGCCGATCCGTATTGCTGAAAGGCGGTCACTTAAAGACCCCCCGTCTGACGTCCTTGTTTTTTGACGCACAAGGCTCTACCCACGAGTTTAACTTTGATAGGTTCGAAACGAATAATACCCACGGATCAGGCTGCACGCTGTCTTCAGCGATCGCCAGTTTCATTGCGCTGGGGGAAAGTCTACTAGAAGCGGTGGATAAAGGACAGCAGTATGTGCATCAAGCCATTCTTCATGGCCGAGATGTACAGATCGGCGAAGGTAATGGCCCCCTGAATCATTTTTTTAACCCACAACCACTTATGAAACATGACCTGGTCTGAGCAAGCCTGGAGGGCTATTGAGCCGATTTATCAATCGATCATTGGCATGCCGTTTCTCACCGAATTGCGGGAAGGTACTTTGCCGATGGAAAAATTTCAATTTTACATGGCGCAGGACTCCGGCTACCTGGCGCACTTCGGACGTGCATTGGCACTTATCGGCACCCGGGCTGCCGACAACGATGACGCACTGGCGTTTATGCGCTTTGGAGCGAATGCGATTATCGTGGAAAGCGCATTGCATGAATCCTATTTCCGCGATTTTGGCGTTGTCGAACGTGGCGTACTTGAGCCTGGTTGTCATCACTATGTCCATTACCTAAAGAGTGTGGCTGCCTTGGAGCCCGTGGAGGTAGCAATGGCGGCGGTGCTACCTTGCTTTTGGATTTACAAAGAAGTGGGCGATTACACGTATGCTCACCAGAAAACCCATGATAATCCATACCGCCGATGGATTGAAACGTACGCTGGAGAAGATTTTGCAGAATCTGTGCAACAAGCCATAAGCCAGTGCAATAGGGCAGCGGGCGCTACTACGGACCGAATGCGGGCACAAATGACCGAAGCCTTTATTACGGCCAGCCGGCTGGAGTACCGGTTTTGGGACAGCGCCTACCGTTTGGCTAGATGGTAGCGGCCTGTTACGCGCAAAGATTGTCCTTTTAGGCCCTCCGATTGTCACAATCTGCCGTGCCATCTGGCTGTGATAACCGTAAATTTGCAGAGGTGAACTTTTTAGTTAAACTCGTATGCAGGAGAACTTATCCAACTCGCTGAAAAATGCGTTCAATGAATTGACGTCCGTTTTATCTTCCCTTGATGAAAATGAGCTAAACGCGGTTCCCTTTCCGGGGAGCTGGACCGCAGGGCAAGTAGGCGATCACTTGAGGCAATCTTACAATGTCGTAGAATGCCTTACCGGACATACCAAGCCCACAACGCGTGATCCTGGGGCTTATATCACGCCGTTAAGTGAGCAGTTTCTTAATTTCGAGATAAAAATGCAATCCCCGGAGTTCATTCTTCCAAGTCAGGAATCACTTGATAAAAACTTACTCCTAAATTCCTTAGCGTCGCGAACGACGGCGATTCTGCATTTCGCAGAAAGCAACGCAGATATGACCCTGACGTGCCTTGATTTTGAGCTGCCTACCCTGGGCGCCCTGACCCGCATGGAATGGCTTAATTTCGTCTTGGTACACACATTGCGGCACAACCACCAACTCGCCAACATCATCCGACGGCTAAACGAAAAATAGCAACCAAATTAGCGATGGAGCGGCATCGGGATGGATTGTATGACCGGCTCATATTTCGCCAAAATGTGTTACATTTGGCTCCTATGTATAATCAGAGAAACGCACTGCTTTTGCTATGTGCAGGAATTGCTTCCCTGCAAATGGCATGGGCTCAACGCTACCAATATACGGTTGATTTAACCCGTCTTGAAGATGACAGGTTCAACGTAACGCTCATCACGCCGGAGATAACCGAATCGACGGTTGTCTTCGCGCTACCCAAGATCATCCCGGGTACCTATGCCATCAGCGATTATGGTGCTTTTGCAACCCACGTCGTGGCGGTAGACCGAAAGGGCAGGAGGCTGCCCGTGAAGCAATTGAATACCAACCAGTGGGAAATTGGCAAAGCCAAAAAGCTTTACAAAATCAGCTACGAAGTTGAGGATATCTTTGATACGGACAAAGAACATCATATTTATCCGATGGCGGCCACGAACATTGAAGATAAAAACGTAGTTGTCCATACGCCAGGTATTTTCGGGTACATGGAGGGACATAATAAGCTGCCCATAGAGCTGACTTTCGAAAAACCATCCGGTTTCTATGGATCTTCGGCTAAGCTTCCGGTAGAAAGCACCGCCACCCGCGATGTTTTCCATATGGAGAGCCTTGATGATCTTTATGATACCCCGATCATGTACGGTATTCCTGACACCACAACCGTTCAAGTTGGCAATTGTGAGGTATTGGTGTCTGTGTATTCGCCCAATAAGCTGATCCAATCGCGGGAAATTGCTAATTGGCTTACCAGTTTGCTTCACGGGGCCCGAAAATACCTGGGAGGCAAATTGCCCGCGGATCGCTATGCATTCCTTTACTATTTCAAGGATATGAAGATTAAGCAGTCTTTTCCGCTGGGGCTGGGCGGCGCATTGGAACACACGATGTCTTCTTTTTACTATATTCCCGAAATGCCTTCGGATGTACTGAAAAATATGATTGTCGACGTGTCTTCGCACGAATTTTTTCATATTATCACTCCGCTTACCATCGCTTCGAGGGAAGTAAAAGAATTTAATTACGACACTGCCGTGTTGTCCAAGCATCTATGGCTTTACGAAGGTACGACCGAATATACTGCCCATCATGTGCAAGTACAAAGCGGCATCAATACTCCGGAGCAATTTTTGGATAAGCTAGCGGCCAAAATTGCTGATTCGCGTGCGAATTACGACGATTCGCTGGCATTTACTCAATTGAGTAAATATGCAGCGTCTACCTATGCCGATCAGTATGGAAATGTCTATCAAAAGGGAGCCTTGATCGGAGCTTGTTTGGATATTTACCTGTTGCACCTTTCCGAAGGAGGGTATGGCCTGAAGGACTTGACCCATGACCTTGGAGTCCGTTACGGAAAAGATCGGTTTTTTGAGGACGAGGAACTTTTCGACGAAATTGCGAAGCTAAGTTATGGCGAAGCTAGGGATTTCCTGGTGAAGTATACACAAGGCAATACGCCGATCCCTTATGAAGATTACTTTGATTTGGTAGGGATACGCTATCACCCCGATGACGCTAAAAAGCTGGTCATTGACGATTCGGCATCACCGCAAGCCAAAAGGCTGAGGGCGATTTGGTTAACGGGCAGCGAACCCTGTAACTAGGTAACTTTTGTTTGCATTAGCTCAAATCAATCTAACTCGATCCAAACCGGCGCGTGATCACTGGATTTTTCCCACCCTCGTACATGCCGGTCCACACCTGCCGCACGTAACCTGGGTACCACTGCAGGACTCAGTAGAAAATGATCGATGCGCAGCCCCGCATTGCGACCGAATGCATTTCGGAAATAGTCCCAGAATGTGTAAATGGTTTCGTCGGGATGTAATTTTCTCAACGCATCGGTCCATCCCTGAGCAATCAACCGACGGAAGGATTCCCGAGTTTCCGGACGGAAGAGTGCGTCGTCTACCCATCGTTCGGGTTTGTACACATCCGATTCTGTGGGAATGACATTAAAATCGCCGGTCAATATTACAGGCGAACCTTGTTCAAGAAGTGATTGACTGTGGGCGATGAGGCGATCTAACCAGCTGAGTTTGTAGTCAAACTTAGGTCCTGGAGCCGGATTGCCGTTAGGTAAGTACAAACAACCGACCACTATTTCGTTGATTTTTGCTTCGATATAGCGGCTATGCGTATCATCTGGATCTCCAGGGAGCGCTCTGCAAACCTCAGCTGGCCTTCCCAGGCGCGAAAGAATGGCTACGCCGTTCCAACTTTTTTGCCCATGCCAGATGGATTCATAGCCGGCATTTTTCAAAGCTTCAACCGGGAAGTTCTCCTGTATCGCTTTTAGTTCCTGGAGGCACACGACGTCTGGTTGGCATTCATCCAGCCATCGCAACACGATCGGAAGCCGCGCATTGATGCTATTTACGTTATAAGTAGCAAGTTTCATCTGTATTTCTTTAGAAGCCGTTCGCTGTTGTTAGCGTTATTCGTGCGCTAAATATGGCAAAAATTATTTGATTTAAGCGACCTACGTTGAAATTAGTTGTGCGTTAGTTCAGGTTATCATAGTCTACTTTTACTCCGGTGGTTTCATCAACTTCGGCGATAAGTTGCCCGACCACCCTGCAATATCCGAGTCCGTTGGCTTGGCAGAATGAGGTTGCTTCTTCCCACGTAGGCGCATCAATGTGTGGTCCTCCGTAGGTTTTTAAGTGACCGCTAACCGGATCAAGAGCCAGAATTTCCGTTACCCACTTTTTCATTTTTGTGACTTCTCCTTAATTTGTTCACAAAAAACCTCGGATATTGTTTGTTTTTGCTGGCTTTGGTTTTTGTATAAATCCTTTGATAGGAGACCATCGGAACGTGATGCGCAACTGGTAAATTTGTCTGGAGCATCTCCACATCGTTCGTATCCAATGCGTCAATGGGAGTTGTTCGGATTTTTCTTTTTCGATTGAACTAAATCGGATAGGCTGTGTCGCTTTTGGGCTCGCGCAACACAAAAAAGCTCTGGATGGTCGCGATGTTTGACAACGTGGCGATCCGTTCTCGCAACAACCGGTTGTAGCCTTCCATATCGCGGGTAACGATTCGAAGGATGAAATCAAGATTACCGGCCATCTGCAAGCATTCCATCACTTCCGGAAATGCCGTTACTTCCTGTTCAAAGCGGTCCAGGGCTTCGGCACTATGTTCTTTCAGAAAGACGTGGGCAAAAACGGTCAACGTCCGGTCGATTTTCAGTTTGTCAAGAATTACCACCGAACGTTTGATGTATCCTTGTTCCAGCAGTTTCCGCCGCCGTTCCTGGATTGCGGTAGGTGAGCGGTGTAGCCGGTCGCCCAGTTCCTTGTTTGTAAGCGAATTATCTCGTTGCAGAATGCGAAGCAGCTCTAGATCAATCGGGTCTAATATGGCCATAGGCGTAACCGGTTAAAAAATTAGCGACGGCGTCCGTCGGCCGGGCAATATTAGGAAAATATTCGGTGAGTTTTATGTTTTTCCGTTTAAAATTCGGTTTTTGATGCGATGTGTTGCGGTTATTTTAGGTGTTGTAGAGATTTGTGAAAAAATGCACACAATGACTACTGTCGAAAACGTCATCAGCCAGCTTTGGCACCTCGTGGGTAACACGCCGATGCTCCGGCTGGACTACCGATACAAGGGCCGGCCTGATTGTATCTATGTGAAATGTGAACACTATAACCTGACGGGCAGTGTGAAAGACCGTATGGCCCTTCATATCCTCCAGCGCGCGTACGCCCGCGGACAGATCGCTCCTGGCAATATGATTGTCGAGGCAACTAGTGGCAATACCGGAATTTCCTTGGCTGCCATTGGCCGGGCACTGGGCCACCCGGTGACGATCGTTATGCCCGACTGGCTCAGTAGAGAGCGGGTGGATATTATCCGCAGCTTCGGTGCAAAGGTCGAATTGATATCCCGGGAGAAAGGAGGTTTTTGCGGCAGTATTGCACATTGCGAGCAGCTGGCTGTCACGGGCGACGTTTTCCTGCCCCGTCAATTCGAGAACGGCAGCAACGCCGAAGCACATGAACTGACGACTATGCCGGAGATCTGGCTGCAGTTGGAGCAGTGGGGGCTCAAGCCCGATGCTTTCGTAGCTGGCGTCGGTACAGGCGGCACCGTGATGGGAGCAGCCCGCTACTTTAAGCGTCGCGACGCCACCATCGCAGTCCATCCGCTTGAACCGGCTGAGAGCCCTACCCTAAGCACCGGCTACAAGGCTGGTACACATCGGATTCAGGGCATTTCTGATGAGTTTATTCCTCTTATTATTCGGTTCAACGAATTGGATGCGGTGATCCAGGCCAGCGATGGTGACGCCATTCTGATGGCCCAGCAACTGGCCTGTGTGCTGGGATTGGCGGTGGGCATCTCTTCTGGGGCCAACGTGATTGGCGCCATCCGGCTTAAGCAGCGACTCGGTCCGGATGCTACCGTTGTCACGCTGCTTTGCGACAGCAACAAGAAGTACCTAAGCACTGATCTGGTGCGTGAGGAACCGATACGGGAGGATTACCTCACTCCAGCGGTTGATTTGACGGGATTTCGCCCCATTCCACGACTGAACAGTCCGGTGACCAACGCTAGTCCGGAAGAAATATACTTACGCACTCATCGATGAACGGGTAGGGCAGTCTTCTGATCGCTCACCGATGAAAATACACCGGCAGCTTTATTGCATAATTTGCAGGGTATCCGTAGCTTTGCCTGCGCACATGAACTTCCGGACCCGCCGGAGGCACAGAAAGATTAAATTCAGGAAGTTAGTTTGTTTCATTATGAAGAAAATCATCGTTTTAGTACTTATTGTTTCGTTAAAGCTTAGCGCCCTTGCCGATGAAGGCATGTGGTTCCTGATGCACTTAAAGCGCCTTAACGAGCGCGATATGCAAAAAATGGGACTGCAGCTGACCGCGGAGGAAATCTATAGCATCAACCATTCCAGCATCAAAGACGCTATTGTGCAGTTCGGTGGCGGGTGTACGGCCGAAATCGTCTCCGGACAAGGGCTCGTGCTTACCAATCACCATTGCGGTTATGGTGCTATCGCTGAATTGTCGACCCCGGAAAACGATTACCTGACCAACGGGTTCTGGGCGGCTACCCGGCAGCACGAACTGAAGCCGAAAGCGCTCTCTGTACGTTTCTTTGTCCGAATGGACGACGTCACCCAGCGGATATTGAGTGTCGTAGATGATGCAATGACCGAGGCTGACCGGGAACGCGCGATCAACCGGGAAATTGCTAAAATCGAACAGGAAAACAATGAAGGCGGGAAATATACCGTTTCCGTACGTTCGTTCTATGAAGGTAATGAATATTACTATTTTGTTTATCAGGATTATCCCGACGTTCGGCTGGTGGGTACACCGCCGAACAGCATCGGTAAATTCGGAGGTGATACAGATAACTGGGAATGGCCGCGCCATACAGGCGATTTCTCGCTATTCCGGGTATACGCAGACCGGGACGGTAATCCCGCGCCGTATTCGGCAGACAATGTACCGCTGAAGCCGAAACATCACCTCACGGTCAGCCTGAACGGGTACACCGCGGATGACTTTGCGATGATTTTAGGATATCCCGGCCGTACCAATCGCTGGATGCCCTCGGGCGGTGTGGACCAGAACGTGAACTATGCATACCCGGCATGGGTGGAGGCTTCCAAGCTTGGAATGGATCAGATGAAAAAATATATGGATGCCGATCCTAAGGTTAAACTGGATTACGCCTCCAAGTATTCCCAGGTTGCCAATTATTGGAAGAACCGGCAAGGAATGATCGATGCCCTCACCCAGCACCAAACGGCCCGCATCAAGGCAGCAGAAGAAGTCCGGTTCGATAAATGGGCGCAGAAGCGGCGCAACCGGGAACGCTACGGCGCTGTTGTTGACGACATTAATCAATATTATAAAGAAACCGACTTGAAAGCCCGGCACGACAACTACCTGATCGGGTTGCTGCGGTCCAGCACCTTCGCGGCGCTGCCCTCCTCACTGGGCAATGCCCTCCTATATTATGCGGCACAGAACGAAGCAAAGCGGAAAGAGGTATCGCAGCAAATTACAATGAACCTCGAAGGTACCTATGATAATCTGTACTTACCCCTGGAGCGCGATGTGCTTGCTTCCCTATTGAACCTATATACCGAAAAGGCAGCCGAAGGGGGAGTACCTGTGTACATCGATTCACTGTACCGGCATCACCGCCGGGATTTTTCCGGCTATATCGATTCGGCTTTCGAAACCAGTATGTTCGCATCCCGCGAACGGGTCGATGCTTTTCTCGCTGATCCCGACACGCTCAGTTTGCAGCGAGATCCCCTGTATCGGCTCTCGGAGGCCTTGCTTGACCGGTACCGGCAGACTTCACCGGAGCAGCAGGAGCGCCAAGGGCGTTTCCAACGAGCTTTTCGCTTGTACGTGGAAGGAACACGAAAGCGCAATCCCAAAAAGACGTACTATCCAGACGCCAATAGTACGCTTCGCCTAACCTATGGCAAAATTAATCCATTGCCATCTGATCCGAAGAACGATGCCAGCGCCAATTATTTTACGACATTGAGGGGAACCATTGCCAAATATAAACCCGGTGACGAGGAATTTGATATTCCGGAACGGCTACGGACCCTTTATGAAAACCGGGATTATGGACGGTATGCAGATAAAGAGGGCAACCTTCCTGTCAATTTCCTAACGGATAACGATATTACTGGAGGCAATTCCGGCTCACCCGTGTTGAATGGAAAAGGAGAATTGATAGGTATCGCATTCGACGGAAACATTGAGGCGATGGCCGGCGACGTGATCTTTGACAAAGAACTTCAACGCACCATCGCCGTGGATATCCGTTACGTGCTGTTTATCATCGATAAGTTCGCCGGAGCCGGTCACCTTATCGACGAAATGACGCTGGCAAATTAATGCTGATTTATAGAACGGTACCTTTACCGGCGAATATGGAATGAGTTGTGACGATTCAGTTTAACGGCCATTTCCGGGCTAATATAATCAGACATGCAGTATAGGGAAATAACGCCATCTTCAGCATTAGCACCGTATATTCACACCTTTTGGGAACTTACTGGTGAAAATATGGATAAACAATGGGAAAGAAATTTCCCTGACGGCTGCGCAGGGGTAATCCTCAATCTGGGAGACACCTGCATTACAGATAACGGAATGGCTAAAATGGACTTTGGAAAAACGTACGCAGTAGGGGCAATGACATCCTTTAAGGACAGCTTCATAGATGAAAATACGCACTTGTTCGGCGTATGTTTGAAACCAGGCGTATTCCCAAATTTCTACAACTACGCTCCGCAAAATGAAATAATAGACCAAACTATTCAGCTCGAGAAAAGGCACTCTTTTGACATCGATAAATTTATGAAAAATAGAGTGCACTATTTACATGAGTTTTTCATCCACAGGTTACAACCTGTAAACGGACTCGTGAAATCAGTTTTGGAAGATATTCATCAATCGCAAGGTCAGGTAATTATAAGCGAAATCGCAAAAAAGAACTTTACAACCGTAAGGCAATTAGAGCGAAAGTTCAATATACAATTAGGGATCACCCCAAAAGAGTATGCTCGTATTGTTCGGTTTCAAAATGCGTTGTTTAGAATAAACGAATCCAGGCAACGAACAAGTTTGGCAGATATCGCGTTTGAGTGTGGTTATTATGACCATTCACATTTAACAAACGAGATCAAAAGAAATACAGGGATGGCCCCATCTCAACTTTAATTTTGTCGCATTTTTCCAAAGTTTACTGGTTATGGGAAAGTAATTTTGCATAGACTTTAATATTTAAGACAGATGCGTAAATTATCACTTTTCATTGCGATGAGTTTAGACGGCTACATTGCAAAGCCAAATGACGATCTAAGTTTCTTGAAACTTGTAGAGAAAAATGGAGAAGATTATGGTTATGCCGAATTTTCGGACACAATCGACACATTAATTATTGGTAGGAAAACCTATGATTATGTGCTTAAGGAAATCGGCACTTCTCATTATGATAACGGAGAAAGAGATGTTTTCGTTATAACAAGAACCAATAGGCCAAGTGTGGGCAGAACAACATTTTACACAGGAAGTTTGACCCAACTGGTTAATCGGTTAAAATCTGAGAAAGGTAAGAATATCTACTGTGACGGTGGAGCAGAAGTGATAAATGAACTGTTAAAAGATGAGTTAGTAGATGAGTTTATAATTTCCATTATACCCGTACTATTGGGTGCCGGCGTAAAACTCTTTAAGGACGGAAGGCCTGAACAATTGCTTGAAGTTGTAACGGTAAAGACATATGACACCGGATTAACACAGTTACATTACCGTCGGAAACGGTGAGGGAATGACTGAGAGCAAAAAAATGGGACAAGTCGGTTGTTTTTAGACTTGTCCCAAGAAGTGAACCCGCTGGTACAGAACTCGAACTCTTTTTTGGAAGATTTAAGACGATTAAATCAACTTAAAGACAGTCCGTACCAAAAAGACACCAAGATACAAGACATTCAAAATAGCTTAAAAAATAAGCTCAAAAGATAAACAGCATAAATCTTATTTATTCGAAAGAATTTCCAACATATCCAATAAATCATTCGACTCTTCAATAATCCATTGATTATTATAAATCAGTCCTCTTACGATATGTTGTTGTTGATTTGTTAATATACAATCTATATTTCGATCCTTGCCATTTCCCCATCTACTATTATGCTCAGTTTCTTCAATTCCTCTAGGAGATCCATTGGGTGTAAGCAGTTGAATAGATGGTATTTTCTTTTTTACTAAGGGATAAATGATGAATAAACCGTCAAAATCCCAATCACAAGAATAGTAGATTGGCAAGCCCCTTGTATCCGCATAATCAAGTTTACTTACATTTTTCCCCCCGGCGTACCAAAGTTCTATACCGTGTTGGCGAGGCTTATTGGGTTTGGTAAGAAAATCAAGGTTTTCACATAAAACAATGACTTTGGGATTATGACACTCCAATTTGTAAATGTATTGTTGATCTCTATCATTTGAAAAATGCTCGACTTCCAATATCTTTTTTAATGCATCAACCAAAGAGGATTTATTATCCAGATATTTATCATTTTTGAAGAACATCAAGGAGATTCCCCGTAAAGACTCATCGGAAGCAATAATCTGTTTCCGTAATTCTTCCAAGGTGCCTTCTTTTTTCCAACATTGGATGTTCATCAAAGTTTTGATATCATTTTCTTCAAAACGAATTTGATGCCTTAACAGCCCATTTTCCAGTAAGAAATTCTCATAGCAATTATATTTTTCTAAATACTCTTTTTCATATATCTCAGTATACCCGTCTAAAGAATAGAGCTTATTATATGACCTATCAATTATCCTGAGGGAGTTGGTGAGGTAATTGATTTCACCACTTTTTGCCAAGGTATCATTCAACTTAACCTCCCCATTTTTATATAGATTATTTAAAGCCCTTAACTCAATCCAATTCATTTTTCTATTCGGTTTATATAGATATCCAAATCTTCGTTGCTGTCCTTTGTTTTAAAATAGGAAGCCGAGGGGCAATAGTTGATATTGTCATCCTCTTTTCCTTTAATCAAATGATGGGCATACCATTCATCAGACAAACCGATATTGAATGTATGTGGTGCCATTGTTATAATCTGATATTGGAATTCCTCTGCGATAGCAGGAAAGGTATTAAAATTGGTATTATCCAAACTTCCTAATTCTTCCAAAATGATAAATCTTAAACCATTTCGTTTTTCTTTTTGTACAGCAGACAATCTTGCAATACCCAAAAGTGCAATAGCGGAATAGGTCTCTCCAGTACTACCGGGAACTTCCGTTCCAAACTGATCTGTGAGCTTAGCTGACAGTTCAAAGTATGTTTTGGGGTTTAGTAATTTATCAATCGGAACTTTGTTTTTGATTTTTGCTTGTTTCCTGAAAAAATCTTCAATGAAATCTACTATAGATTGTCCAAACTGTAATTCTCCTTTTGTCGCTGTATTACGAACATCGTAAGCTATCTGCTTGATATAATCAATCTTTATTTCTTTATTACTATCAAATTCAAGTTTGAAATAAAACTTAACCCGTTGTGCGGTTTAAACAGCGAGTGCATGTTTCAACCTGTTAATATTTCTGTTGTTTAAAAAGTTCGTGTACTGCAATACGGCCACTGCGGAGATCTTGGTGCAAAGCCTTGTGAACAGGCCAT